>SMES01000169.1_pt1 | contig 9445 bp, 6 predicted proteins | sample 2456241 | NCBI WGS metagenome assembly SMES01 (sample SAMN10132598, study PRJNA489261) | soil metagenome | isolation source: day1 antibiotic-silty clay loam soil | place: USA | reverse complement strand
CCCCAACCCTGCATCTGATAAAGTAACATTAGATTTTGGGGTATTAGAAGATGAAATTAAAATAGAAATTTATGATTTAAATGGAAAATTAATTAGTGCTTATTATACTCAAGAATCTGAAATTTCAATAGACATAAGTTCATTTTCTGCAGGGTTGTATATAATAAAAGCAATTATTGGTGGTAAGGTCTTTAATGAAAAACTATCTATAATCAAATAAAAACCCATTTACTAATTTGAGATTATTAATCATTTATAAAACGCTTAATCATGAAGAGATTATTGTTAGTACCTATTCTATTATTTGCGAATTTTTCAATCTTAAATGCTCAAAAAAATAATATTGAAATTGGAATTACAAATTATAAGTTTCCAAATGTTCTAAATCAGCCAGAGTTTCCTTTTAACAATGGTTATAATATAAAATACACAAGAAACATTAGCAATCATTTAAACTCATATATAAACTACACATTTACACCCACTAATAGTTCGATATTTATTTCAACAGAACAAATAATGTTTTCTACTGAGTCAGTAGGTAAACTTATAGGAAGAAAAGCGTATCATTATTTTGACCTAGGAGCAAGCTATAATTTATTTAAATATAAAAAACACACTTTCAGTACTTATGCAGGTTTATCTATAGCTTATGGAAAAAATGAATATTTATCTTACATCGAGATGTCTAAGTCAAATTATGAAATATGGATTGGGCCCATGGAAAAACAAGAAGTAATGGAAGCTTATTTTGGAGGTGTCATCGGTTTAAAATACGACTACCTATTTTGGAAAGACAGATTAAACATAGGTTTAAATTTTGGTGCTAGAAAATATCTGAATAAAAACAATGCTCATTTAGAAATACAAGACCCTAATTTACAACATATAGATCCTAATATTCCTGGAGGAAGACATGACTTTCCCTTTCAAATCAATTATGGAATACATCTAGGTTTTAATTTTTAAAGCGATTTGACAAATGAACTCCTATCGCATGGAGTAAACACATCAAAATCAAAAAAGCTACACGAACATCGTTTACACTTTGTTCATGTAGCTCTCCACTTAAAATCAATATAATGATAATGTATATTCCTCACAATGTATAATGTTTGACATGATATTTTGAAAACAAATTGGACTAATATTGACAACCTGTTCTCAAGACTATATGTGCACTCATTAGTAAAGAATTTTAATTTTACAACATTTTTCTTTAAATACAAAATCCACCTCATTTATAGAGCGTGGCTTTTGTATTTAATCAGTGTTTATTAGTAGAAACAAATGTATTAAAACCTACCTCTTCCTCTACCTCCTTGACTTGGAGTATCTCCTTTAAATTCTCTCAACTTATAGGTAAAACTCAACATCACATATCGTTGTAAAACGTTAGTTCTAACATCTTCACTATAAATCTCAGAAATCGTTCTTTCAATACTGCTATTTTGACCCAATAAATCATAAACAGATAATCTAATTTCTGCTTTATCATTTTTCAAAAACTTCTTACCTAAACCCATATTCCAAAGGACAAAGTTCTGATTATAACCATCAGAAAGTCCTGTATAAAATTGATGTGAAGCTTGTGTATTAAATACGATCCCTTTCCAGAAGATCACATTTAAAGTTGCAGACGTTGTTTGATTATAAAACTCCTGATTAGACCTTTCGTTAATACTGTTCACTACCCAATTATATCTCCCATTCGTATGAACATTAAAATCTACATTTTCAGAAATATTACTTCCTATACCTACACCAAGTCCGACATAAGTATTGTTCGCAAAGTTAACCACTTCATTAATCATTCCAGGTGTGCGTGTATAACCCATACTCGTACTCAAATTCAGGTTTGATTTGATAAAACTAATCGGCTGACCATATGATGCATAAGCTTCATAGTTCTGATACCCATCAATGTTGATTGGTCTTCTTATTTGTGCACCTTTAGGTAAAATAATGCCTTGGTCTAAAACTTGATCTTCTTCAGCAATAATAGTACTTCTTCCAATGTAATCTTTGGTAAAACGTCCTGACAAAGACACAAAGAAATTGCTTGATTTCTCTATATTAGATGAGTTATAACGCATGCGAATATAATTTTGATAAGCTTGTTTCAAGGTCGGATTACCCACGCTTAACTGCAATGGATTTCGATTATCAATCACGTCTTGCACTTGATTTACGGAAGGAGCATCTGTATAAGTTCTATACATGATCCTAAAGTTTTTATTCTTTGAAAACTTATACCTGAATCTCATGAAAGGCAATAAATTCTCAAAAGACTCTTTATAACTAAACTCATTAGGTAAAACACGCTCATTCGTTAAAGTTGCGGATTGTGCATTTAATCCTAAGTTGAAACTTGCTAAGGAATCATTATATCTTAAAGTAAATCCACCTCTATGTGTAATATATTGTGTTGTAAAATCATTACTCAAAGGCGTTTCTAAATCATCATAAGACTGAGTAAAATCATCGAAATTATATGTTCTTCTTTCAGACTTTCCATCCTCATAACGAAGTCCGTATTGCGCTCTTAAGCCTAAACGTTTAGTTAAAGGTTCAGTATAAGTAAAGCTGGAATTCATATTCCAACCTTTATTATAACTTCTATATTCTTGATCTAAAGTCTGGTTTAAACTATCCACTTCATAAACGTTGTCCGCTTGTAATAAACCATAACCATCATTATTATTGTATCTAATGTTCGCCCAAACAGAAACTGTCCTTCCCGGTTTGGCTAATTTATGTCTCACGATAAACATGGTTCGCGCATTAAAGCTATTTGATTCATCATCAGAAGTATTTAAAGTACTGTTGATTAAAGGATTATCAGCAGAAAAAGTGCGTCCTTGTAAATTAGAAAAGGAGTTGTTATTTTGAATATTAAAAGATGGCACTAATAAGATAGAAGTCATGGTATCAAACTTATATTCTAATCTGGCATTGAACTGATGATTAAAGTTCTCCGATTTAGATTCATTGTCTTCTTGATACTCTTGTCCTAATTGTTCTGTCAACACATATTTTCTATATAAAGATTGCGTTTGTAAGTTTTCTCTATTATTAAAGAAATAACTTCCACTCACTTCCATTTTGTCGCCCCACTCATCATTATAATTTACGCCAATAGATCTTGTCGTTGTAATACCTCCTTGTCCACCAAACATATTTCCACCACCTAATACCATGCCGCCTCCCATATCATCGCTCGCATAATTATATTCATTCACATTATTCATATGTCCGATTACGCTAACTCTTCTGGCACCTTTAAAATAGTTGACATTTCCACCAATTGTATATTTCCCTTCGTTTCCTACGCCTCCACTCACTTTTCCAAACCACCCACCTTTAGCTTCAGGTTTTGTTACGATATTAACTGTCTTTGTCGTATTTCCATCATCGAAGCCTGTGAACTTAGCTTCTTCACTTTTTTCATCATAGACTTCGATTTGATCGATAATTTCAGCTGGCAAATTCTTTAATGTTGTACTTGGATCATCTCCGAAAAAAGGTTTTCCATCTACCAATACCTTAGTAATATCTTCTCCTTGTGATTTAGCTTTTCCAGTTGTAAAATCCATTCCTGGAAGTTTTTTCAATAAATCTTCTGCACTTGCATCTGGATTCGTTTTAAAAGCTGCGGCATTGTATGCTGTGGTATCATCTCTTTGTACAACCGCTTCGAAAGCACTTTTAATATTTACTTGTCCTAATTGATAAGATTTCGTGCGACCCATTTTTAGCGTACCTAACTTTAAATCTTCTTTATGATTTGTGATGGAAATAGTTTTATTCTCATAAGTCATGGAAGAGATAATCAACTTTTTCGCATGCTCAGGAATTTTACCAATAATAAACGCTCCATCGATATCTGCTGAAGTTCCAGTAATAAACTTTCCTTCTTTATCAATTAAAGTAATCACAGCACCAATCACTGGCTCGTTTTTACCATCTATTACTTTTCCAGTAATTTGTTGAGCCATTAAAGGGATCGATATCAATAGAAATAACAATAAAAACCAAGTGATTTTAAATCTTAAAAGCATGCTGAAGAAATTATAAATAAAGTGTGAACAAGATTAGACTGCTTACTTGTAATAAAGTTTAGTGCTCAAGTCGTATTTCTCAAAATTAATCATGTTGCTTGTAAAATAAAAAAAGAAGAAATCGCAACATCTTTCTTGAGTTGAAATAGCAAGTAGATAAAAACAGTTGAACGGTAAAAGGAAATGCAACAAAAACGCCGTACAACTTTAAATTTCTATTCATTTTATTTCAATTAACTTTGCGCTTCATTTTTTAGGCATGAAGAAAGAAGGACTGGCAAGTTTCAAATTAGCGATTCCTATTATTTTAGGGGAAGTGGCTCAAATCAGTTTGCATTTAATTGACACAGCTATGGTGGGAAGAGTTTCCTACTTGCATTTAGGTGCGTCTTCATTAACGAGTAATGTAATTAATATTCCTTTTATTTTAGGAATAGGCTTAACTATTGCTATAGCTCAGATGACTTCATTATATCATGGTCGTAATGATCATAAAAATGTGAGTCATTATTTATTTAATGGAATGTTTATCATTCTTTTAGCTGCGCTCATCATTTCAGTCGGAATGTTTTTCGGAAGCGGCATTTTGTATTCTTTAAAACAAGATCCCGAAGTGGTGGATTTAGCCATACCCTATTTTAAGATCATGTCATGGTCGCTCATTCCTGGGATGCTATTTATTGCACTGAAACAATATACCGATGGTTTACAATACACGCGAACAGCTATGATTTTAGCCTTGGCTGCTTTACCTGTCAATGTCTTTTTAAACTGGCTTCTTATTTTCGGCAATTGGGGTTTTCCGCGATTAGAACTTATCGGTGCTGGTTGGGCAACTTTCATTACACGCACACTAATATTCATCATTTTAGTCTTAATCGTATTCATCCATCCTATTTATAAAAAACACATTAAAATTGCTCCAAGGGCGTGGCAACTCAATAAATCCACTATTAAAGACATCCTAAAAATAGGTGTACCAAGCAGTATGCAAGTGACGATGGAATCTGGTGCTTTTGCAGTTTCGGGCATTATTATAGGTACCATTTCTGCCGTAGCACTCGCAGCGCATCAAATTGCTTTAAGCATTGCAGCATTTACTTTTGTGATCAATATGGGGATGTCACATGCAATTTCTATCAGAACAAGTAATGCTTATAGTCAAAACGATTGGAAAAAAATAGATTTGATTGGCAGAAGTGGTATGCGCATGACAATTGTTTATGGAATTATGGCGTGCTTAAGTTTTTTAATTTTTAGATATGCTTTTGCTGGTTTGTTTACTCAAAACGAAGAGGTCACAGAATTAGCAGTGTATTTATTAATTCTTGCAGCAATTTTCCAAGTTCCAGACACTGTTCAAGTAAATAGTGCTGGACTATTAAGAGGGATTAAAGATGTCAATACGCCTACTTTGATAGTAGCCATTGCTTATTGGATCATAGCTATTCCTTTAGGTTCTTTATTAGCTTTCTATTTCGACAGAGGCGCAGAAGGGATTTGGATTGGTTTGATTGCAGGGTTGGCATTTTCCAGTATTTTCTTAACCAAAAGATTTTTTGGTCGAGTGAAATGGAACTTAAAAAAGCAAAACGATGGTTAATCATCTTGCAATAATCTATATTATGCTTATATTTGTAGCATAGCATATTTTAATCATGAAGCGCAATATTGGATTCTTCTTGTTTTCCATATACCTTCTTTCCCTCTCGGGATTGATTGTGCAGCTTCATTTTTGCGAGAATGAGTTGGTGAACTGGCGCATTAGCCAAATGACAATAGAAGACAGTCATCTGTGTTGTATTGAAGAAGTTATAACTGAAAATAATAGCAATGCTTTAGACTCTTGTTCTGACAGCGATTGTTGTGAAGATCAATATGTAAATGTTGATGCGGCTCAAGAATATTTTTCACAATCTAATTTCAGTTTGGATTTCTTGGCTTTACAAAGTGCAACACTTTATACTTTATCTTTTTCGCAAACTCCAAATTTTTATGCATTAGAAGCATTGGCTAACGTTAAAAACAACAGTCCGCCGACTTCTTTTGCCACCTCAGTCCCCTCTTACATCAAATTTCAGAAGTTAATTCTTTACGCATAATTGGTCATGTATTTCTGCTATTTAAACCTTGAATTTAAGGTTTGATGGCCTTTTTATGTACTACCATTTATCATTTTAAAAAATTAACCAATATGAAATCAATCATCATAGCAAGTTCAATCATACTTGCCAACCTATTCGCAGTTCCTACTGAACAAGACAAAAAACAACCTAAAATTCAAACATATGAAGTTGAAGTTGAAGGTGTTTGTAATGAATGTAAAGAAAGAATTGAAAAAGCAGCTTTAATTAAAGGTGTTCGTTTTACAGAATGGGATAAAGAATCACACACCTTAAAAGTGATTTATCGCACGAAGCAAGTAACAACAGATGAAATAGAAAAAGCTATTTCGGAAGCCGGTCACAATACAGAAAACTTCGAAGCTACTGATGAAGCTTATGAAAGTCTTCCGGGATGTTGCTTATACAAAACTGTTGAGAAGCACTAATTTTCATTCTTCATTTATTAAAATAAACACGTTATTTCTATGTATAAAAAATGGAAGTACTTTAATATATTTAGTCTATTTACCATCGGCTTACTCACTTCTAACATGGCTCAAACATGGGCACAAATAGGCAAAGAAGTGACGATTAAAGGTACGATAAAAGACAAAAACGAAAATTCCATCCCTAATGTCAACCTTCTTGATATAGAAGGCAAATTTATTGACACCTCAGATCCTGATGGACATTTCGAATTGACTTTAGATTCAGATTCTAAAATCGTTTTTCAAGCAACGGGATATGCTTCAGACACTATTGCTGTGAAAAAGTGGAAAGACAATCAAACGATTACGCTTCAAACGCAACATGAACTTGAAGGCGTTGAGATTTTATCGAGAGAAAAAGGAACAGAATTTGACCAAATGTCGACTGTTAAGAGACATCTTATTTCGTCGAATGAATTAGCAAAATCAGCTTGTTGTAACTTAAGTGAAAGTTTTGAAACGACTCCAGCAGTTGATGTAGGTTTTTCTGACGGCGTTACAGGCTATAAAACGATTCAGCTTTTAGGCCTTTCAGGACCTAATACCTTATATACGCGTGAAGGCATTCCTGATTTAAGAGGTTTAGCTTCTGTTATAGGACTTACTTTCACTCCAGGAACATGGGTAGAATCCATGCAATTATCCAAAGGTGCAGGAAGTGTAAAACACAGTTTCGAAGGAAGTGCTGGTCAAATTAATGTGGAATGGCCCAAACCTTTCTTAGCAGAGTCTCCAAGACTTTACATCAATGGATATCAAAATTCTCATGGCAGATCCGAATTGAATGCTATTTGGAATCATGCTTTAAGTAGTAAAACAAGCACAAGTTTATTAGCACATTATAGTAATAATTGGTTAGAAACCGATGCTAATAATGATGGCTTTAGAGATAGTCCATTAGGTCAAAATGTTATTGTATCCAATAGATGGATTCATTTTGGAAATAATGGTTGGGAAGTTCAAGCAGGTGCGAAAGGAATTTACTTAAATCAGGAAGGTGGAAGTATGAAAAGCAACGAAAGTCAATCTGGATTATGGAGATATGAAAATGACATTCAACGTTTAGAGACTTGGGCTAAAATTGGTAAAACTTATGAAGCAATACCTTGGAAAAGCATGGGACTTCAGTTGTCTTATATTATGCATGACCAAGAAAGCAGATGGCACAATAATAGCTATAAAGGGAAACAATCTTCTTTCTCTGCGAACTATTTATATGAAACCATAATTGCTAACACTTTTCATAAAGTAACGATTGGGTCTCAATTCATGAGCGATCTATTTAATGAATCTTGGAATAACAATACATTTCAACCCTTACAATACACGTATATCGGAGCTTTTGGAGAGTATAATTATAGTCCTAATGATAACTTCAATGTTCAAGTTGGACTTAGAGGTGATGTAGATCATGAAGGTTTTTTCTTTACTCCAAGAGTTCATATTCGTAAAAGAGTATGGGAAGGTGGTATAGCACGACTTTCTGCAGGTAGAGCTAAGAGAAACGTACATCCTTTTTCAGAGTTCTCCCCTTATTTCGCATCTAATCGTCAATTAGAAATGGAAGGCTACGGCACTGACATGAATCAATGGGCTATGGAAGATGCATGGAATAGCGGAATCAGTTTAACGCAGGATCTCACTTTAGCAGGAAGACCTTTAACTATTTCCCTTGATGCTTATTATACTAATTACCAGCGACAAATCATTGCAGATATTTTGACTCCGGGAACGATTAAGATTTATGAAGTTGCTCCGGGAAGTGAGGTTTGGAGTAGCCAAGCGGAAGTACATTATGAGCCGATTAATCGTTTAGAACTTAAGGCTTCTTATAGATTCCAGCACATTGATATTCCTTACCAAGATGGTCAACAGTTGGCTTATTTACATGCTCCTCATAAAGGCTTTTTGAATGTTGGCTATAGCACAAGAAACAATTGGAGTTTTGATGCTACTTTCCATATTATTGGTGAACAAAAAGTTCCTTACCATCCGGGATTACCTGAGCCTGTCTTAGCTTCTGGCAAAGCTCCAGCACAGTATTTTTTAAATGCACAAGTTACAAAATCATGGCAAAACGGTAAGTTTGATTTGTATTTAGGGGTGGAAAACATCACTAATCAAATGCAAGATCGTGTGATTTTACATCATGAAAATATTAATAGTCCATTATTGGATGCAAGTATGATTTACGGTTCGCCTGTAGGCCGATTGATTTATACTGGATTTAGATATCGTTTGTAAGATTTAAAGAAGTTTGTTTATTTAAAAAAACGGCTGCCATTTTATGGTGGCTGTTTTTTTTTGTAAAATGCGAATTTGTAAATCTGTGACCATGTTGGTTCTTGCGATTTAGTTTGGTTTTAGGTATTGGATCTTGAGACGTGATGGGAAATGACGGGGTGACTTGGAGGCGGGGAGATTGGGTGATTTATGATTGTATTTGAAGCTGAGGAGAAGTAGGTAATGACTGTGTGACCTTGTTACTTCTTACGATAAAGTGGGTTAAAGTCATAAATAATAGAGCATTGAAGAAGGTTTGGATTTGAAAGAAAGGGAAGTGTGGAGAAGATTAAACGCAAAGGTCGCTAAGGCTCCGCGGAGAATGCAAAGAAATGAATGAAGTGAATAACATAAAGTCGAAAAAGAGTTTCCCGCAGATTACGAAGAGGAAAAAAACAGTGATCGTGTGATCGTGTTACTTCTTACGATAAAGTGGGTTAAAATCATAAATAATAGAGCATTGAAGAAGGTTTGGATTTGAAAGTAAAGGAAGTGTGGAGAAGATTAA
>SMES01000168.1_pt1 | contig 9450 bp, 8 predicted proteins | sample 2456241 | NCBI WGS metagenome assembly SMES01 (sample SAMN10132598, study PRJNA489261) | soil metagenome | isolation source: day1 antibiotic-silty clay loam soil | place: USA | reverse complement strand
GGTTACAATAGCTTTCTTAAATGATGGTGTTTTGCCTTGCACTACACCTGACTTAGTGTATCTGCTTTTCATCTTACCATCATATCTCATAGTGTTCACACGTTCAACATGAACATTGTATAACTCCTCAATAGCGTTTTTAATATCTACTTTATTTGCAGTTGGAGTCACTATAAATCCGTAACGATTCTCGAACTTGTCGGTCATTTCGGTTTGTTTCTCCGTAAATATTGGTTTGATAATAATTCCCATTATTCTTCTCCTTTTACTTTAAATGAATTATTGATTACGGCAATAGAAGATTCCGTGAGTATTAAACTCGCGCAATCCAATATTTTATATGTGTTTATATCAGAAGCCGTTACAATATTTACATTGTTTAAATTTCGGGCCGACAAATATACGTTTTTATTCTGATTTGATAACACCAAAAGGAACTTTTTATTTGCAAGCTTCAAATTATTAGCCATTTCGACAATGCTCTTTGTTTTTGGAGATTCTAAATCGAAATCTTCTATTACAATTATAGCATCGTTTTTAGCTTTTAAAGAAAAAGCTGATTTACGAGCCAATGCTTTTTCTTTCTTGTTTAATTTAAATCCATAATCTCTGGGTCTAGGAGCAAATGCGCGTCCACCACCAACTAATAAAGGAGATTTAATGTCACCTCTACGTGCACCCCCACTGCCCTTTTGACGGACAATTTTACGTGTACTACCTGTAATTTCGTTACGCTGCTTAGCTTTGTGCGTACCTTGACGTTGATTAGCTCTGTATTGTTTTACATCTAACCAAATAACATGTTCATTAGGTTCTATTCCAAAAATGGAATCATTTAGCGTAACCTTTTTATCTGTTATTTCGCCTTTTATGTTATGTATATTTAATTCCATTTTATTTCTCTATATATAATATTGAACCTTTTCCTCCAGGTACAGATCCTTTCAGTAGTAAAAGATTGTGTTCTGGAATTACTTTTACAACTTGTAAGTTTTGAACAGTTACACGTTCATTACCCATTTGTCCACCCATGCGCGTTCCTTTGAACACCTTTGCTGGATAAGACGCTGCTCCAATAGAACCTGAAGATCTCTTTACATGCTGTTCTCCGTGAGTTGAATGAGCACCACCAAAGCCGTGACGTTTTACAACGCCTTGAAAGCCTTTTCCTTTAGAGATACCTGCTACGTCAACAAACAATACATCATTAAAGATGTCAACTGTAATTTGCTCTCCTAACTTAAATCTGTCTTCAAAACCTTTGAACTCGGCCAAGTGTCTCATCGGTGCTACTCCAGCTTTTTCAAAATGACCTAATTCGGGTTTAGTAGTGCTTTTTTCGCGCTTTTCTTCAAACCCCAACTGAATGGCATCATAACCATCAGTATCGATCGTTTTAACTTGAGTAACAACGCAAGGACCCACTTCAATAACAGTGCATGGAACATTTTTCCCATCGGCACTGAAAACGGATGTCATTCCGATTTTCTTTCCAATTAATCCTGGCATTTCTCTGTTTTTTGTTTTACCTCTATATATCAATTAATATGTTAGAGGTGTTGTTAATAATAAATGTATTTAATAATTTACTCAAAAAGTCATTCCTGACTTACACTCTGCATAAAGCAATAAGCAAATTATACTTTAATCTCTACTTCAACTCCACTTGGTAATTCAAGTTTCATTAGTGCATCTACAGTTTTAGCTGTAGAGCTGTAGATATCTATAAGACGCTTGTAAGACGATAATTCGAATTGCTCGCGCGATTTTTTGTTTACAAATGTTGAACGGTTCACTGTAAAGATTCTTTTGTGAGTAGGAAGTGGAATTGGACCACTTACAACAGCACCAGTAGCTTTAACAGTTTTCACGATTTTCTCTGCTGATTTGTCAACCAAGCTATAATCGTAGGATTTCAGTTTAATTCTGATTTTTTGGCTCATAAAATTATTATATTATTTAATCAAATCTACACGTCCAGAAACTTCGGCTAAAACTTCTTTGGCTATTGAAGCAGAAACTGTTTCGAAATGAGAGAATGTCATTGTTGAAGTTGCACGACCAGATGTAATCGTACGTAAAGAAGTTACATAACCAAACATTTCTGCCAGCGGTACAATTGCTTTTACAATACGTGCACCAGAGCGGTTTGATTCCATACCCTCAATTTGTCCTCGACGTTTATTTAAATCGGAGATAACATCACCCATGTTCTCTTCGGGAGTTACCACCTCAACATTCATGATTGGTTCCAATAAAACTGGTGATGCTTTTTCAGATGCATGTCTAAATGCTTGAACTGCACAAACCTCAAAAGAAAGTTGGTCAGAGTCAACAGCATGGTAAGAACCATCAAGTACAGTAACTTTCAACTTGTCTAATGAATAACCAGCTAGTATACCAGTTTTCATGGCACGTTCAAAGCCTTTCTGAATTGAAGGAATATATTCTCTTGGAATATTTCCACCTTTTACTTGATCTACAAATTGCAATGTGCCTTCGAAGTCTGCATCAGCAGGTTCAACACGTACAATCATATCAGCAAACTTACCACGTCCACCACTTTGTTTTTTATATGTTTCACGAAGCTCTACTGGTTTAGAGATAGCCTCTTTGTATGAAACTTGAGGACGACCTTGGTTAGCCTCTACTTTAAATTCACGTTTCAAACGGTCAATAATAACTTCTAAGTGAAGTTCACCCATTCCCGAAATTACAGTTTGACCTGTATCTTCGTCAGTTTTAACTGTAAATGTTGGATCCTCTTCAGCAAGTTTAGCCAAACCATTTGAAAGTTTATCTAAATCTTTTTGAGTTTTAGGCTCAATAGCAACTCCAATTACTGGATCGGGGAAATCCATTGACTCTAATGTAATAGGATTTTTCTCATCACACAAAGTATCACCTGTGCGAATATCTTTAAAACCTACACCAGCGCCTATATCTCCACAACCAATAAAATCTTTAGGATTTTGCTTATTAGAGTGCATTTGGAAAATACGTGATATTCTCTCTCTCTTACCAGATCTTGTATTATATACATATGAACCAGCGGGTAAAACACCAGAGTAAACTCTAAAGAAACACAAACGACCAACAAATGGGTCAGTTGCAATTTTAAATGCTAAAGCACACATTGGCTCTTCAGGATCTGGAAGACGAGTCAACACTACAGTTGAATCATCAGGATCAGTTCCCTCAATAGCACCAGCATCTAAAGGACTTGGCAAATATGCACAAACAGCATCCAATAAAACTTGAACACCTTTATTCTTAAATGAAGAACCACATAACATTGGATTAATTTGCATTGCTAAAGTTCCTTTGCGGATAGCAGCTATAATTTCTTCTTCTGTTATAGAACTTGGATCATCAAAAAACTTCTCCATCAATGCATCATCGCATTCTGCAGCAGTTTCGATCATTTTCTCACGCCATTCTTTAGCTTCTTCAAGCAAATCAGCAGGAATTTCTTCTATATGATAATCAGCACCCATGGTCTCATCATGCCATATAAGAGCCTTCATAGTAATAAGATCAACCACACCTTTGAAACCTTCTTCAGCTCCAATAGGTATTTGTAATGGGCAAGGATTTGCACGCAATACAGTTTTAATTTGACTTACCACGTCCAAAAAGTTGGCACCTGAGCGGTCCATCTTATTCACGTATCCAATACGAGGTACGTTATACTTGTCAGCTTGACGCCAAACAGTTTCAGATTGGGGCTCAACACCACCAACGGCACAAAATGCAGCAATAGCTCCATCAAGTACACGCAATGACCTTTCCACCTCAACTGTAAAGTCAACGTGTCCGGGAGTGTCAATTAAATTTATCTTGTATGTGTCGTCTTCGTATTTCCAACTAGTAGTAGTAGCAGCAGAAGTAATAGTTATACCTCTTTCCTGCTCTTGTGCCATCCAGTCCATAGTAGCTGCGCCATCATGAACCTCGCCAATCTTATGTGTGAGACCAGTATAAAACAATATGCGCTCTGATGTGGTTGTTTTACCAGCATCGATATGAGCCATTACCCCAATGTTACGCGTATATATTAATGAATTCTTTAAACCTTTTTCCATCTTTCTTACCTAACTTTAAAATCTAAAATGTGCGAAAGCGCGATTTGCCTCTGCCATTCTATGCATGTCTTCTTTTCGTCTGAATGAACCTCCTTGGCTGTTGTAAGCATCGACAATTTCGCCAGCTAATTTTTCAGCCATAGATTTTCCTCCTCTTTTACGTGAGTAAAGAATGAGATTTTTCATCGAAACAGACTCTTTTCTATCGTGACGTATTTCGGTTGGAACTTGAAAAGTTGCTCCTCCAACACGACGCGATTTAACTTCAACTTGGGGTGTAATATTATCAATAGCCGCTTTCCAAATCTCGAGAGCTGACTTTTCCTCATTAGGCATTTTAGCCTTTACTATTTCCAATGCAGAGTAAAAAATATCATAGGAGATACTTTTTTTGCCATCATACATAAGGTGGTTAACAAATCTAGTTACCCTTACGTCTCCAAAAACAGGATCTGGAAGCACCTGCCTTTTTTTAGGTTTAGCTTTTCTCATTTTTTCAAAATGTTTTATGTTGGTTTGGTTGCCGATAAATTGTCTTCAACGATTCCACCGAATCATTTACTCAACCCAGAAAGTAGCTTATACCAAAAATCTCAACATCGATTGTTTTTAATTGTTATCTTTTAATTCTAATATGCACTTATGTGCATGAATAGGTGCTCAATTATTTACTTGCACCTGGTTTTGGTCGTTTGGTTCCATATTTAGAACGACGTTGTGTACGACCAGCAACGCCTGCAGTATCCAATGTACCACGTACAATGTGATAGCGCACACCTGGCAAATCCTTTACACGACCACCGCGTACAAGAACAATAGAGTGCTCTTGCAAGTTATGACCTTCTCCAGGAATATAAGCATTTACTTCTTTTGAGTTAGTCAAACGAACACGTGCAACTTTACGCATTGCCGAGTTTGGTTTCTTAGGGGTTGTAGTATAAACCCTTGTACAAACCCCACGTCTTTGTGGACAGGAACCTAACGCTGGCGACTTGCTTTTGTCTTTCAGTACGCTACGTCCTTTTCTTACTAATTGTTGAATTGTAGGCATTTTCTACTTTACTTTAATCTATTAATCATTTTTGGTCTAGCTAAATTTAGTTCGAATATTGAATATTCTTATAAACTATTGCTCCATATTTTTCGTATAATGAGACTATTATACCTCTTAGCCTACTTATTTGAGGCTAAAAACGGCACAAAATTACAAAGAATCAACTAGATATGCAAAGAATCTTACTCTTATTTGCAATATATTTTCAGATTGTATATTGAAACCTAATTGAATAGATGAAAATCACGATTAAAATAACTTGAATAAAGTGCAATAAATATTTGTAACTGTAACCAAAATGTTATTTTTGAAATTTGATTTGAAATTTAAAAACGTGTTTTTATAGGATACTTGAATTAGGAAGTAAAATAGGAGAATATAAATTCTAAACTTACTTTCATTTTGGCTCTACATGGGTAAAAACATGTTCAATTTGTGGAAAGTTCTTTTGTACTGTGTCTTGCACATTATGGCCAATTGTATGCCCCTCTTCAACTGTTAAGTTTGCCGACACTCTCACGTGTATATCAACAACATAGCGCATACCAAATTTTCGAATAAAGCATTTCTCTGTATCGATAACACCCTGAACCTCTTCTGATATAATCTTTACCTCATCTATAAGTTGGTCATGATTTTGCTCGTCTAACAACTCCCCAAGAGCTGGACGAAAAACAAAGTATGCATTTACTATTATAATTGCTGACGCAACAAGGGCTGCCCAATCATCCATATGTTCATACCCTTCTCCTAATAAAAGAGCTAAACCTATCCCTATAAAAGCAGCAAGTGAGGTTATTGCATCACTTCTGTGATGCCAAGCATCTGCTTTTAATGAAGTACTATCAGTCTGTTTGCTCTTTTTGCTTACAAACTGATACAGAAGCTCTTTATATAAGATCACACCTCCTAAAACAATTAATGTATAGGGGCTAGGCATTTTTTGAGGAGACTGAATATTGCTTATAGCCTGATAAGCTATAAATCCTGCACTAATAATAAGAAATAAGACAACCAAAAAGCTAATTATCGGCTCTACTTTGCCATGTCCGAAAGGGTGATCCTTGTCTGATGGTTTATCAGAAACTCTTAACCCTAAATATATAATGAATGACGAAAAAACATCTCCTGCGCTTTCAATAGCGTCTGCTATTAATGCAAAAGAGCTGCCAACTAAACCAGTAATTAGCTTAACAAACACCAAGACAATGTTACCAAACAAACTAAAAAGTATGGTACGTCGAGCACGTTTGCCATTTGTGAAAGTTTTTTTCATGTAAGAAAAAATTGAAAGATAGAGAGTGTTTGTATTTATGTGTGATAACAGGTGATTCTCAAATACGGATAAACTTATTCTAATAAATATTTAGCTTCCCTTCCTGACAGGCATATCGAGCATTAACACCGTATTTTTCAAATATTCAAACTCAAGCTCGAAACACTCTGAGAAAATACTGCTACCTAAATTATCTTCAATCTGATTAGTAGTCCATAGCTTTCCACCATGCAGTTGCAAATCATTAAACGCTTTTTCTGATGTAATAGTAGATACATATAAAAAGATAAGTCTTTTAGTGTTTTCATTTTCAAATACATATTTCAATAAAAATCTCACAGGCAATTTATCAGTTTTAATCTCTTTTCTCAATAAGCTTTTAATAGTTTGTTCTATATTATGCTTGTATTGCATATATTTTTCAAATGGATAATCCAACTTTTCAGGATCAAGTAGCCTTGACTCATCCCTGTTTTTAAGGTATAGCTTACCATCATAAATAAGAGCTACACGAACTAAAGGATGAAGAAATTGGTTTTTTAGATTTATAGAAACTGATTTGGCAATTCTGCCCTGCACTACACCACTTTCGTTTATAACAGGCAACCACTCTTCACCTTCTAAACGCTTAGTAAGTAACCTTAACCTCAAAGCCTCTAAAATTATGATTGTGGCAAGAATGCCTTGAAACAAATTTAAGATAAGCACCATATCAACCATAGGATAGTTCGCAGTATAGAAAACTCTAAATCCTAATATAATAAGCAAATGAAAGGATAGAGCATATTGGGCTTGAAAAGCTACTTGAAATGACTCATATAGATAAAACTTTTTTTCTCCTTTTTGTTTTCTGCCAATTCTTTTTATCAAGCTTTTGCGTGACAACCTAAATATCATAAGAGAAAACACCAAAGTTATCTCTGCAAGAATGAACGAATGTTGAGGATAGAAATCTGGAACTAAAAGGAGTAATGCTAAAGTAGCAATGAGAAAACTCCATGCAGAGACATCATAAAGAACGCGCATTTCTTTGCGCATACCGAAAAGAAAAGGAGCTATAGATAAAACAAATCCTATTCCAAAAGCAACAAGGGTATTAATCTGGCCTATTAAAATAGAGAAAATTAAATAAGGTATCAACCCTAAAGCAGGATTGGTAAATATTCGTTTTATTATATTATTGGTTGGCATATATTATTTGTGATAAAGCTATCTATTCATAAAATACAGATTAAACAAAAAATTACATGTGAAAGACACGTAATCATAAATTGTTTTTTAATGTAGACTTCTTAATAACAACGACGGCTATGTATTGTTTAGAACAAATGGGAAATACGCACACCATCTATATGATCTAACCAATGCCTAACATTAAATACGATAAACTATTAAACACTATAGCCTCTTCCACGTCTTGAAAAAATAATTGTTGATTATAAAACTCTCTTAGAATATAGCTTTTTTCATCTCAGTAGAAAAAAATAAAAAAAACTATCTTTAAGATATGGAATACTTCACTTTTCCCTATTCATCGGCCACACAAAATAGTATAGCTGATGTATAGTGAAACAGAGTGAAGCTTTAATAAGGCTATAAGTTATTTTTGTAGAAATCAATTACTTTATTGTAAAGATACATTCTAACGTTACCTCCATTTATAAAATGATTCTTATCGGGGAAAATAAACATGTCAAATTGTTTATCTGCATTAATGAGGGCTCGCGTATATTCCATAGTGTTCTGAACATGCACATTGTCATCCGTTGTTCCGTGAATCAACAATAAATTGCCTTGCAACTTATTGGCCAATTCAACGGCCGACCCACCGTCATATCCTGCAGCATTCTGCTGTGGTGTTCTCATAAATCGCTCTGTATATACAGTATCATAAAATCGCCAATCAGTAACTGGCGCTATAGCTACACCAGCTTTGAAAGTTCCTTCTCCTCTGCTCATACTCATAAGCACATTATAACCTCCGTAGCTCCAACCCCAAATACCAATCTTGCTTCCATCTACATAAGGTAGTGATGCAAAATATCTTGCAGCTGCAACTTGATCGTCAGATTCTATCAATCCAAGATTGAGGTAAGTTTGCTTTCTGAAAGCTTCACCGCGCGCTCCTGTTCCTCTGCCATCTACAGATGCTATGATGAAATCCTGTTCGGCCAAAGCATAATACCAATCTACACCAAATCTGTCCAGAACTTGCTGAGAGTTAGGGCCAGAGTATTGTACCATCACAACTGGATATTGCTTGGAGCTACTAAATGTTGATGGTTTTATTATCCATCCATTGAGCTGAGTTGTACCATCAGCAGCAGGCAATGTTATAAATTCTTTCTTAGGGAAACGAGCTTGGGCAACTCTTTGAGCTACTTCCTGATTGTCTTGCAATGTTCGCAGTAGTTTGCCAGTTGAATTATGCATAGTTACAATAGAGGGTGTAACAGTGTTAGACCAATTATTGATATAAAACTTGCCATTGCTACTAAATGTAGCTGAGTTATATCCCGTATTAGCAGATATATTTGTGATAACACCTTTATCAATGGTTGCTTTGTAAATGTTTCGGTGTAAAGGACTCTCATCGGCTGCTTGATAAAAAACAGTGCCATTTGATGAATCTACGGCAAGCAAACTTGTAACATCGAAGTTACCCGATGTGAGTTGTTTTTGCAATGAGCCCGAAAGTGCATATATATATATGTGGCTGTAACCATCCTTTTCAGATATGTATGTAAACTGATTGGGTAGGAAATGAATCGATTTCAAGAAATCGGAATCGATATAATATTTATTCTCGTCACGTAATATCAATTTAGAGACTGTGCTTCTTGGGTTTGTGATATACATATCAAATCTGTTCTGATTACGATTGAGTGTCATCACAGCCAGCTTAGTTTCATCTTGTGTGAAAGAGATGCGTGGCATATAGCCATCATCATCCAAAGGAACGTCCATCTTTCTTGTTGTTTGAGCCTCAATATCATATACAAAGCAGGCCACCGAAGAGTTTTTTTCTCCGGCCT
>SMES01000166.1_pt1 | contig 9480 bp, 8 predicted proteins | sample 2456241 | NCBI WGS metagenome assembly SMES01 (sample SAMN10132598, study PRJNA489261) | soil metagenome | isolation source: day1 antibiotic-silty clay loam soil | place: USA | reverse complement strand
GGATGAGTGGAATTATCCATAAAGATAATGAAAATCAGGGGATTAAGCAAGAAATAAATGACTTATATTATTGATAATCAGATGCATAAACGAAAGATTTACGAACTATTGATATAATCTAACAACCAAAATCTACCACGGTAGAAATCTCAATACTTAGTGAAACTCCCAACTACCACGGTAGATTTGTTTGGAAACAGATAAAAACTTGTTTCTTACATGGTTTTTTTGCCATTTAGAACACTTTTCTTGTTTTCTTGTGGTTTTATTTTTTATTCACCTCACAAAACTCCATATCGTAGAGTAAAATTATTCGCTCCTCTCCTTTATTACTTTTTTTATTCTGCAAATTCTTCTTTTACACCATAATTAGACGATATTCAGCAAATAAAGCACCATTTCTTCTTTTCTAAACATTTCCACCATGGTAGATTCAATTTTTATGGGGTGTTTGTCAAATCTACCGCCGTAGATTTGACTTCTGCCTTATTTACACAGTATTTACAAGTGAATTGTGAAAAATTGCACTCTGTTATTTACGAATTGATACTTGTGTAATTGTAAAAACAATTTGAGTGGCGGATAAAACACCTTGTGAAAAAAGGAAATACAGTTTTTCAAGAAGGTTCTAGGTTAGGTTTCATTGTATAGCTATAAAACAGGCAATGATTGTAGTATGTAAACAGTGGTTTTGCTAGCAATCTTTAACAGTGTGCCCTTCCTAGTTTTAACTTTAAGCGCTCATCAAATTGCTATGTAAATATCGCATAAAGAAAGAAGTATTTGTCAAGGGCAAACACAAGTCTAAAAACTCACACAAGTAAGAGAGCAAAAGCTAAGCACATAAATTTGCACCTGATGCTATCTATCATCACACAAAACAAAAAAGCGCCAAGATTTTTCAATCTTAGCGCTTTTATATAATTATATCGAGTAAGAAACTTATGCGTTCAAAGAAACTCTTTTGAATTCTGTTACAGTAAGTTCTTTATCGTTTTGTTTTATAAACTCATCAATAGATAGTTTGCTGTCTTTCACATAGTCTTGTTGTAATAGCGCAGTATCTTTATAGAATTTTTGTAGTGCACCTTCTGCAATGCGATCTAGTATATTCTCTGGTCTACCTGCTTCGCGAGCTTTGTCGCGTGCTATTTCCATTTCTGAATCTTTCAACTCTTGTGGTATTTGATCAGAAGTAACTGCTATTGGATTCATAGCTGCAACTTGCATTGCAATGTCTTTTGAAACATCTGCATCAACATTCTCTTTGTTGAAACCAACAATAGTAGCTAATTTGTTTCCTGGGTGAATGTATGCTACTACCGTAGGTGCTGTGATATATTCATAATATCCCAACTCCATTTTCTCGCCAGTTGCACCAATTCTATCAGTAATTAATTCAGCAACAGTACCGTGATCCATAGGAAGAGCTAATAGTTCTTCCAAGTTTTCGGGTTTGTTGTTCATAGCCACATCTAATATTTGCTCTGTAAGAGCAATGAATTCTGCGTTTTTAGCAACAAAATCAGTTTCACATTGTAAAGCAACAACTGCTCCATGTCCGTTTTCTACTTTTGCGAGAACACAGCCTTCACTTGCATCACGATCTTCACGTTTTGCGGCAACAGCTTGTCCTTTTTTGCGGATAATTTCTACTGCTTTATCAAAATCGTTATTTGCTTCAACTAGTGCGTTTTTGCAATCCATCATTCCAGCGCCTGTCATCTTGCGCAAGTGCTGGATATCTGCCATTGTAACTGCCATATTATAATATTGTTTTATTTCTAATGAATAATTTTATTCTTCTTCTTTCTTGTCTTCAGCTGGCTTGCTTTCTGCAACAGGCTTGCTTTCTGCAGGCTTTGCTTCTTTTGCAGGCTTTGCTTCTTCAACAGGTTTGCTCTCTTCTTCAGAAGCTGTTTGAGTTTCCTCTTTCACATCTTCTTTCTTAGCAACACGTTCTCTTTTGCCAACTCTTGACTTTCTTTCTCTACGTTCGCCAGCTTCGTGTTCTTCTTGTTCAGCTTGAGCACTAGCATCAGCTCTTTCTACTTTTCTCTCTTCTAGACCTTCGCGTATCGAAGCTGTTATGTATTCTAAAATGAGTTCAATAGATTTTGTTGAGTCGTCGTTTGCTGGAATTACAAAGTCGATATCTCTAGGATCTGAGTTTGTATCAACAATTGCAAATACTGGAATACCTAATTTATTGGCTTCTCTTACAGCAATTTGTTCTTTCATTACGTCAACAACAAAAATTGCTGCAGGTAGGCGAGTTAAATCTTTAATAGAACCGAGGTTTAGCTCAAGTTTAGCACGCTGGCGTGTTACTTGTAATTTCTCGCGTTTTGATAGTGTATCAAAAGTTCCATCTTTAACCATTCTGTCAATGGTGTCCATTTTCTTTACAGCTTTACGTATGGTGGGGAAGTTAGTTAACATTCCTCCTGGCCAACGCTCTGTAACGTAAGGCATGTTTATTTTTGTAGAAGCATCTGCTATAATTTCTTGTCCTTGTTTCTTTGTTGCAACAAACAAGATTTTTTTGCCAGATTTTGCCAATTGCTTCATTGCATTGGCTGCTTCTTCGGTTTTTGCTATCGTTTTGTGCAAATCGATAATATGGATACCGTTTCTCTCCATGAAAATATAAGGAGCCATTGCTGGATTCCATTTTCTCTTTAAGTGTCCGAAGTGTGCTCCGGCCTCGAGTAGTTGGTCAAATTCTAATATTGCCATTGTTTTTTTTAATAATTAATCGTTTACTTTCTTTTTCTTAACCGAATTGAAAAGTAAATTACTTCTTTTAAAAAGAGAAGTAATGTCCTTTCAATTTAGATACTAAACGCCTTTTTTTGAGAATAAAATCAATTTGATTTGCACTCTCAATATATATAGCGATAAAAAATCGTTTATAACAAGTTTAACGTTTCGAGAATTGGAATTTCTTTCTCGCTCCTGGTTGTCCTGGTTTCTTACGTTCAACAACACGAGGGTCGCGTGTCATAAATCCTTCAGCTCTTAAGGCCGATTTATCGTCTGGATTTATTTTCACTAAAGCACGAGCTATACCTAAACGTGCAGCTTCTGCTTGTCCTTTAATACCTCCACCATCTAAATTAATCATGATGTCGTATTTCTCTACAACATCTAGTGTCGATAGAGGCTGTTTTACAACAAACTGAAGAATTTGAGAAGGAAAATAGTTTTCAAGTTCGCGTTTGTTGATAACAATCTTACCGGAACCTTCGCGAACGAATACACGTGCTACTGCAGCTTTACGTCTTCCTAATGCATTTATTACTTCCATTGTTATTATTTAATTGTATTAATATCTAATTTTTTTGGCTTTTGAGCTTCATGCGGATGATTTTCACCTGCATACACATACATATTGAGAAGAATGGCATCTCCTAATTTGTTTTTAGGGAGCATTCCTTTCACAACTTTTCTAAAAAGTCTTTCGGGTCCTTTTGCCAATAACTCTGCGGGAGTACTTTGTCGTTGTCCACTTGGGTAACCTGTATTACGCAAGTAAATGCGCTCAGTCCATTTTTTACCTGTTAGCTCAACTTTTTCTGCATTAATGATGATTACATTATCGCCGCAATCTACGTGTGGAGTAAAGCTGGGTTTGTACTTACCTCTAAGTAGTTTAGCTACTTTTGAAGCTAAGCGACCAAGTGTTTGTCCCGTTGCATCAACTACAACCCATTCTTTTTGAGCGGTTTCTCTGTTAACCGATACGGTTTTATAACTTAAAGTGTTCACTTTATATTGTTTTTTAATTTTGTAAAAATAGTTCGAGCATAAGCTATATATTAATCTGTCTTGCTAAGGGACAAATAGGCAAATAAAAAGCTCACAATCAAACTTTTAAGTGATTTATTGTAATAATCGGAATGCAAAGTTACAATATTCGAGTTAATTAGCAAAGAATGAGCACATTTTATTTTCTATCATCTATAATATTTATTTATAGCTGTATATAGAGTTGATGGAATGGGATTAGAAAATTCTAATTTCATCATAAAATGGGCCGCGACCAATTAATATATGAAATCCAAAGTAGAATCCTTTAAACTCTGAGTTGTCTATAGGGAAACTATAGCCAAACTGTAAACGGCCTAAGTTGAAAACTGAGAGTCCAACGCTGGGCTTAAAATTCTTGGTAGAAACTGATAGTTCTGTAAGTAGAAAGTGTTTCCAAGTTTTGTTTAGATGTATTTCGGGTGCAATTTTAAATTTACTATCCTGGCTATACATATAGGTTCCTAAACCTATGTTTAGTGGCCCATGATTGTTGCTGAGGTCATTATTATTGAAACGGTATTCTGCACCAAGGTATCCAATACTTTTATGAATATTTTCGTAGCCTACATTTATTGCAGTTTTGTTGAGCTGTGCTTGAGCAATGCTACTCATCGTGAAAACCAAAATAATAGATATAAGTATTCGTTTCATTGTAATTGTAGTCTTTAATAGTTGTATCCTTATTTTAAATAGTTGTTGGGTAATCAGATATTGCTCCTGCTTTTGTTTTATTATCTACATTGCAAAGGTAATAAACTTATTTAGTTGTTCACTTCTTGAAACAACTTCTCTATAAACAAAAAAAATCGGAACACCCCTTCACAGGAACATTCCGATTTTAGGAAAATCAAAAAAAGATATCATATAAGAAAAACGATTCAATTGTGGTTTCTTCGAAATTCTATTATTTATATTCGTTCGATGTTATATTAGGTGTTACAGCTTCTGTTTTATCTTTAGTAAGTTCGTTATAATTGTAGGTTACTTCATACTCTTTTTCGCCATCCCACTCTTTTACTAACACTTTTATTAGTATCGAGTTTTTATCTTCTCTTTGAAATGGCCTCAAATCGAAACATGCAAATCCATTAAAGAGGCTGTTGCTAGTACTTTTGTACGAGTTGTGGCGGAATTCTAACTCAATCACATCTTCATCTTCACTTATTGTTGTTATTTTGTTTTGCACCAAATTAATGGCGTGGGGCTTCATTCCATTATAGTTGAACGAGAAGCCGGTATTTAGATAGTGATCTCCAATCCATATATCATTCATTTTCACAGGGTCGTTGCCAATACTATCTCTGTTTTGCTCTGTAAGTTCTATTACCGATTTTGTAAGTACATTCCAAATATCGTTCACCTTTATATAATGATCGAAGCCATCTATCTTATCAGAGAGAATGGTGTAATTAACAAACACGCGTTGGTTTGCGCTTGGTCTGTAATTGATGTCGGAGGCAGCCGGCCACAGTTTCTTCCCATTATCTAAAAGCAGAGAATAAGATTGTCCTGCTTCAGGAACTACCGATGCGATACTAATTCTAAAATCGTTGAGCGAATATCCATCGTTGTTGTCGCAAGCAAAAGAGCTGCTCAGAATTATTATTAATAATGCTGCAAATTGCAATTTTCTCTTCGTTTTCATTGTCAAGATAGTTATAAATTGATTTTAAGTTCCACGTTTATATACTAGATGCATAAAACTGGAAAACGTTGCATAGTAAGCTGAGAAAAATGATTGTTTTTATTGTTTAGACATATTCAACCGTTCGGATAAAGTCTTTTCAGCAAGTTTGTTCTATTGAGCCTTTTGAGTGCAGCCATAATAGATTTCTTAGCCGACTGTTCGTACCAAAAGAAGAATTGGTGCTGATTTGTTTTTTCATTAGCACTCTTTGCAGTAAATACTTTCTCTAGCGTATAGGGGTGGTAGCCAGTGTAGTACATCTCAGTACCTAGTGTCATTGGCGAGGGTGTAAAATCTTGAATTTGTTCAAGTTTAAAGTTTAGGTCTTTTGTAATTACAGCCAACTCGGCCATATCCTCCTCTGTACAACCTGGATGCGAAGAGATGAAGTAGGGAATTAACTGTTGTTTTATTCCATGCTCTTTGTTGAGTCTTTCAAAGATGTCTTTAAATTTTTTGAAGTTATCAAACGACGGCTTCCGCATCATCTTTAGAGTTTTGTCTGAAGTGTGTTCTGGAGCAACTTTAAGGCGTCCCGATACATGGTTCAATATAAGTTCACGCGTGTATTCTTTAGCATTTCTATTGGTTGTTTCGTCTTTGCTTTTATGCAAAAGCATGTCATAGCGAACACCGCTACCAATAAATGATTTTTTGATGCCCTCTTTAGCATCTACCGATTTGTAAATATCTAGTAGTGGCCCGTGATCAGTATTTAGGTTGCTGCATATACTAGGGTGTATACACGATGGGCGTTTGCACTTTTCGCAAATACTTAAATCTTTGCCCTGCATCTTATACATATTGGCCGAGGGGCCCCCTAAGTCGCTTAAATAGCCTTTAAAATCGGGCATCTTTATCACCTTATCTACCTCTTTGAGTATAGATTTTTTAGATCTCGAAGCAATAAATTTACCTTGATGGGCCGAAATGGTGCAAAACGCACAGCCTCCAAAGCAGCCTCTGTGAAGATTCACAGAAAACTTAATCATCTCGTAAGCTGGTATTGTTTTGTTTTTGTATTTTGGGTGTGGCAGTCGTGTATAGGGTAAATCGAACGAGCTGTCTATTTCGTCTTCTGTCATAGGAGGGTAGGGCGGATTCACAACAAGTGTTTTGTTGTCAACATCTTGCACTATACGTGCCGCAGCCATTCTATTCGATTGCTCTTCTATTGTTTTAAAGTTGGTGGCATGCTTTAACTTGTCTGCCAAACACTCTTCGTGTGAGAATAGTCTGGCTTCTTCGTTAAATGGGTTCTTTGGCAACTCTTCTTTTTTTGTTAGAAAAGCTGTTTGAGGTATATCTTGTAGCTCATTAATACTTTTGCCTTCACGTAGTTGCTCCACCAATTGAAGTAAAGGTTTTTCGCCCATTCCGTATATTAAAAGGTCGGCTTTACTGTCTACTAATATGCTTTTGTGCAGTTTGTCATCCCAATAGTCGTAGTGGGTTACTCTTCGTAACGATGCTTCAATGCCGCCCAGTACAACAGGTACATCGGGGTAAAGCTCTTTCAAGATGTTGCTGTATACTATGGTTGTTCTATCGGGGCGCATGTCTGCTCTGCCATCAGGGGTGTAGGCATCGTTAGAGCGCAAGCGTTTATTCACAGTGTAATGATTAATCATTGAGTCCATTGCTCCTGCCGAAACACTAAAGAAGAGACGAGGTTTGCCTAATTTCTTGAAATCGCGCAAGTCGTCACGCCAATTGGGCTGGGGTACAATTGCTACTCTTAGTCCGTGGTGTTCTAACAACCTGCCGATTACTGCAGCGCCAAATGCTGGATGATCGATATATGCATCGCCCGAGAAAAAGATTACATCCACATAATCCCATCCACGAATTTTCATCTCTTTTTTCGTAGTTGGCAGCCAATCTGTAAGTTGTAGTGTATTGTAATCTATCATAAGTTCTATTGTCTTGTTCGTTGTAATGCGGTCTTATTGTACTCTTTTTACAAGCTCCTTAGTCTAGCTTGTTCTTTTTCTATTATCTCTTCGTTTACTACAGTGGCGCGTTTGACAGCTAAGTGTATATTGGCACAAATATTTTCATGACCAACCAATTTTGGCACTTCCGATTTCTTCAATTTATCGTACACAGGGTCTATTACCCCCGAAAGAATTATTTGAATCCTCTCTTTTCTTGCTTTTCTGCAAAGCGCTTCTAGGTTGTTTAGGCCAGTTGAGTCTATAAACGGAACTCTCCTCATGCGTATTATACGCACATTTGGGTGGTCTCCCAACTCACGCATTACTTCGTCAAACTTATTGGCCACACCAAAGAAGAATGGACCATCAATTTCATATACTTCAATTCCTTTAGGAATATGCAATATTTCGTCTTCTAAGTTGCCAGAGTGCGACTCTATCTCTTTTGATAAATCTAACTTGTCTTTGGTGAGCGATACATGCGTGGTTTCGTTCATTCGTTTTATAAATACAAACACAGATAGTAACAAGCCTACTTGTATGGCAATGGTCAAACCAAACACTATTGTAAGAGCAAAGGTAGTGAGCAATATGCCCATGGTAGATTTAGATTGCTTACTGAGTGATAGAAAAGTGCGCCACTCGCTCATGTTGTAAGATACCACTACCAATATTCCAGCCAAACATGCCATAGGAATGTGTTTGATGAGTCCGCCAAGGAATAGAAAAATTAAGAGCAACACTATTGCGTGGATAATTCCCGCCACAGGTGTTCGTCCTCCGTTATTTATATTAGTCATTGTTCGTGCCACAGCTCCTGTTGCAGGTAGTCCTCCAAAGAAGGGTGCTACAAAATTGGCCATTCCTAGTGCCACAAGCTCCATGTTTGAGTTGTGTTTTCTTCCAATCATTCCGTCGGCCACAACTGCCGAAAGTAGCGTTTCTATTGAACCTAGAATAGCAAGTGTAAATGCTGAGGGAAACAATAAACCTATCGATTCTAAATTAAAGCCTATCTTCTGAATATTTGGGAGCGAACCTCCTATAGCGAATCTGTCGCCAATTGTGTCAATAGAGTCTATACCCGCAAACTTGTTTAGTAAATAAGTTGCAAGGGTCATAACTATAATGGCTATTAGCGAGCCAGGCACCTTTTTGAGTATTCTTGGTGTAACAACAATAATAACGATGCTCAAAACAGCAATTACAGTTGTCCATATATCTATAGTAGAGAAATTGTCGAGGTAAATATTCCATTTTGCAAAGAAGTCTCCTGGTAGAGTGGGGGTTGTGAGTCCAAAGAAGTCTTTTATTTGTGTTGAGAAAATGGTAATTGCAATTCCACTTGTAAATCCTACAACAATGGGGTGGGGAATAAACTTTATAACAGAGCCCAATTTTAATACACCCATTAGTATTTGCATTATTCCAGCAAGTGCAGTAGCCAAGGCCAATCCTTCGATACCAAACTGCTCGATAATACCATATATGATAATAATGAATGCACCCGTGGGCCCAGCAATCTGAACTGATGTACCTCCGAAAAATGCAACAATAAACCCTGCAATAATTGCTGTGTAAAGTCCCTTCTCTGGACTTACACCCGATGCTATTGCAAATGCAATTGCAAGTGGTAAAGCTACTACCACAGCTACAACAATACCTGCCATTAAATCTGCCATAAACTTCGCTTTCGTGTATGTCTTCAACGAATCGAAAAGTCTAGGACGAAACTCTTCCATGAATTTTAGCGCCATAAATAACCTGTTTTATTTTTGCATGCAAAATTAACCATAAAAAATGAACAATACGAAAATATATTGCTTTATGGGGAAGTAAGAGTTATTAATAGAAATCTTTTGTGTGAAATAATAAGAGATATTCTCTCCACAAACATATTTTATTCATCAATATTGTTAACTTTGATATATTAGTAGATAAGAAAAAGCTTCATATATGTGGGAGTTTGCTTATAAATGCTTTTAGTAGGAATGTTTCAACCATAATATTAATCCTATCGATTTAAGTTTATTTAATGATGAT
>SMES01000163.1_pt1 | contig 9633 bp, 10 predicted proteins | sample 2456241 | NCBI WGS metagenome assembly SMES01 (sample SAMN10132598, study PRJNA489261) | soil metagenome | isolation source: day1 antibiotic-silty clay loam soil | place: USA | reverse complement strand
TAGGGTGCATAACTTTAAAACTCCATCGAAAGAAGAACTAGATCACGATTACTTGTGGCGACACTACAAAGTATTGCCCGAGAGAGGAATGATAGAGATATTCAACCGCTCGCATTACGAAAATGTATTGGCTACTAAGGTAAATCCGAGTTTTATATTAAATGAGAATCTTCCTGGTATAGATTCTGTAGATAAAATTGATGATCAATTTTGGGAGAATCGTTACGAGCAGATAAACAACTTTGAGAAGCATCTTCATCAAAACGGCACACACATACTCAAGTTCTTTTTGAACCTATCGAAAGATGAACAGAAAGAGAGATTACTATCACGGTTAGACAACCCAAACAAAAACTGGAAGTTTAACAAAGCCGACCTAGAGGCTCGTGCGCAATGGAATGAGTATCAAACAGCCTACGAAGAGATGTTGGAAAAAACATCAAAAGAGCATGCTCCATGGTATGTAATACCTGCAGATAAGAAATACTTTGCCCGTGTTGCCATTGGAAGTATAATTTTAGAGAAGTTGCAATCGCTCGATTTAAGATTTCCTTCAGGCAAATCGGAAAGCATATTAGCAGAGGCGCGAAAACAGCTTCTAAGCGAAGAGTAAAAAACATTCACTAAATTATATAGCAAACCTTCTCATCACTCCGATGCAGAAGGTTTGTTTTTTGCTTTTCTCCTTCGTGAATTATCAATAGTAGTAATTAAAAAGAAGAAGCTAAAGATAGAGCTTATCATAATGCAAGTCCACAGAAAAGTGCTTGTAAATAGCGCATCCTTCCCGCCTGTTAAATAGAAGTAGACTCCTGCTATAAACAACACAAGATACATCACTCCAAATATCCATAAGTCTTTTATTGGTGAAGTGGTTGGGTTTTTGCTCACCTTAGGCTTGGCGCGTGTTAATGCTTGTTCAGTTTCTATCTGATGCATTATTCGGTACGACAAGTTCTCCGATGGTTCTTTGCGAGCAGATTCCATCATCGATTTCATCCACTGCTTGTCGTCCATTATTTTGTTTTTATTATTTAGTTCCATGTCAACTGCTCTTTATTCAATTCAGGATAATACTTTGTTATCAAATCTTTAAACATTCCTCTTGCCCTATGCAACATCACTTTTACATTAGAGTTGTTCAGGCCTGTTATTTCAGCAATCTCTTTAATTGAATTATCTTCCAAATAAAAGAGACTCAACATAAGCCCATATGCTTTTGGCATTTTGCTTAATACATAAGATACAATTTCACTTGTTTCGTTCATATCAAGCTGGTTGCGCGTATCTAAGTCTGAAGACAAATCAAAGGCAACTGTCTCCACCTCATCGTCGATGATCCACATCTTAGCTTTGGTAAATGTAACCGCAGTATTGAATACTATGCGATAAAACCAAGTAGAGAATTTACTCTCAAGCCTAAATGTGTGCAAGTTTTTATAAGCTTTCACAAAGCTCTCCTGCACCACATCTTCGGCGTCTTGCATATTCTCACATATTCGGTAGGCAATGTTAATGGCCATTCCCTGATAGTTGGTTACAAAATATGCAAAAGCCGAAGTGTTGCCCGAAAGTACTTTTTCTACATACACTTTTTCTTTCATTGTGGTAGTTATTCAGCATCATCTTCTAAATCACTATCCAAGCTGTTATATTCCTTGACGTTTCTAGTAATTAAATAGAAAACTAAAAAACCTATACCCAAGAAAAACACAATAGAGGCAGCAAAGAAGAAAAAAGGATTGTCTTCGCCAATTACTAAATACTTAATACCCAAGAAACCTGCAATAAAACCTATGCCTAAAGAAATTAATATGATACCATTGCGTAAGGATACATACCTATTAGGTGTAGTTTGCTGTTTTGTTTTCCGGGGTGCATCTGGAGGAATAATTCCTTGTTGAATCAAGCCCATACGTTCCTTATGATTCGAGTTAATTTTCTTAAATCCTAAGATTAATCCTGTAGCAATAGGCAGTGCTACTGTTGAAAGAATTGCGATAATTGGTATTAATGTTGCATCCATTATGATAATTTTTAAAAGATAAATATTTTGTTTTCATATATAGGACAATGTCAATAGCAAATAGGTTACAACAAATCACCAATTTCTTCTCTTAAATTCTATACAAAAGGATAATCGCAATGCTTTTTTCAAAAACACTCATCTACACACCTTATCTTTTGTTCCTTGTCTCCTGCCTCTTATTTCCGGTTTCTTGTCTCTATTTATCGCAACACTATAATATCCTCTTTGCAAACAGTTACATTCTCCAATCCTGTTTCTGTAACAAAGTATGTATTCTCTATTCCTACAGCACCAATGCCGGGCAATACAAATTTTGGTTCTAGGGCTACAGCCATATTTTTCTTCAATACCTCTCTTGTGCGAGCTGCAAATACGGGCGGTTCGTTTATCTCCAACCCCATGCCATGACCTACAAATCTTGCTTGTTGTGTAGTGCCCATAAAATAGGGCTCCATCTTATTTTCTACCACTATCTCCATTGCGCGGTTGTAAATATCAGCACAAGCAACGCCTGCTTTAGCAAACCCTAAAATATCTTTATGAATATCTATAGAGAGTTGATGAGCACGCAATGCCTCTTCAGGTATAGTACCTACCGAGTAGGTACGTGTCAAATCACTCAAGTAGTGACTAAAGTTTCCCGCCATATCAACCATTATAGTTGTGCCTTGCTCCAATGTTTTATTGGCTGCACCAATTGGCAAAAGCGGGTCTACACCCTTTCCTCCCATTGCAAAATCAAATGGCGAACCCTTTTGCGCATTATCGCCCGCCAACACATTGCCCATAAATATATCCATATTCTCGCCAAAAGTTCTAAACGAACCTATTGAGCCCTCCTTTCGCATGAGGTATTCAATCTCGATTTGAAATTCGAGGTCGGTCATTCCTGGTCGGTACAAGCTAGGTATTTGGTTGTAAACCTCAACATGAATTAATGCTGAATTGCGTATTTGAGCCAACTCAGCATCCGACTTCACACTGCGAATCTCGCGCATAAATCCCGATATGCTTTTCATTTGGGGCATATGCAGTGCTTTCTGAAAACGCACCACACTATTGTATGGCAACAAATCGTTTTCGAGTAGAATGCTTTTTGGCAAAGCTATGTTGCGTTCTGTCAAAAGTTCGGGCAGTTGTTCTGGCTTTCTTATATACTCCACATTATTGCCCTCAATAGTAGCAGGTCTTTTCACAAATAGCAAAGGCTCCTTATCGGGTGTAATATACATGTAACCGTTAAATATAAATCCGTTCAAGTAATACAGATTTACAGGCGATGAAATAACGCATGCATCGGCCTTTTGGGCTACTATATATTCTTTTACTTGTTGTAATCTCTTTTTTATATCGTCTTGCGAAGTTGTATACATAGTTTCTTATTAGTTATTCGTTTGCTACAAAAATAATGAATCTTTGCCATTATAGAGAAGTTGAGGGAAAGAAAACATTGCGCCGTGGAGGGTAAAACATGTAAAAGCTTTAAAAGTGAACACGATTAATGCTTTTCCTCGCAAAAAAAGGAGTGAAAGAGATAGCGTTGTATCTTTTTTCTTGCAAAAAACAAGTAAATGTAGGCGCGATATGTACTTTTTCACGCAAAAAACCAATAAAGACACCACAGATGTGTGCTTTTCCTCGTAGAGAAGGGGTGAAATGATGCTAAAACGACCCATTATTTGTCACTTTGTCAATATTCCCACTTTCTTCATTCATCTTTCGTCCAAATATCCCAAGCAGCCAGTGCTTGTAACTCCAACATTTCTGCCCCATTTTTTATGGTAGCACCCATTTCACGTCCTTTTCTGAGGAAAGCAGATTCTGTCGGATTATAAACAAGGTCGTATAATAGGTGTTGGCGAGTGAGCGCTTTATAAGCTATATTGGGGAAATCCTCTATATTGGGAAATGTTCCCAATGGAGTTGTATTGATAATTACTTTGTTTTCTGCTAGTATTTTTGGAGTTAGTGTGTTATAAGTAAGTGCACCTTCTCTAGCATTGCGTGAGACATAAGTCCACGCTACACACAATGTATTGAGTGCACAGCACACCGCTTTAGACGCTCCCCCAGTACCTAGTACTAAGGCTCGGTTGTGAATTTTGGGATGGATAAGTGGCGAGATTGATTCTTTAAAACCAATATAGTCGGTATTATACCCTTTCAGCTTGTAACCATAAGTATCGCCATAACCACGCTCAATTTTTATAACATTTACAGCACCAATCTTTTTGGCCGTAGGCGAAACTTGGTCAAGAAAATCAATTACTGCCTCTTTGTGTGGTATGGTTACATTCAACCCTCGCAAGTGAGGATTGAAAACTACTATTCTACGCAGGTCGTGTATATGCTCTATCTCAAAGTTTAGATACGTTGCATCAATCCCTTCTTCTTGAAACTTCTTTTTGAAGAACTTAGCCGAGAATGAGTGTTGCAAAGGAAAACCTATAAGACCATATACCTTCATATTACACGGCAGCTTTTTTTGCTACATACACAGTGCATACGCCTAGTGTAAGAGTGGAACTCTCTACCGTGGTGAAACCGCTTTTCTTTAATATGCGCAACATCTCCTCGCCTTGTGGAAATGCTTTAATAGATGCTGGCAAATAGTCGTACGCTCTTTTGTCTTTAGACAACAAGCGAGTAATAAATGGAATAAAGCTATTGGAATAAACGTTGTAGAAAAACTTAAAGGGCTGAATGGTTGGAGTAGTTAGCTCTATAAACATAAACACCCCACCCGGATTTAGCACACGCACTATCTCTTCAAAGCTTTTATCGATATCGGCAAAGTTGCGCACTCCAAATGCAGCAATTGCAGCATCATAGGTTTCATTGGAGAGTGTCATTGCGGCAACATCTTGATTTTCGAACGAGATTGTTTTATCCAGTTTGGCTTTCTTCACCTTCACACGGCCCACCTCCATCATACCATCAGATATATCTATGCCTGTTATTTGCTTAGGCTTCAAAATGTCGTTGGCAAGAATAGCAAAGTCGCCCGTTCCTGTTGCAATATCCAATAGGCTATCTATTGGCACACCTTGCAACTTTCTCAACGCTTTCTTTCGCCACCACATATCTAAACCTAGCGAGAGCCAGCTATTCATTGCATCGTAGCGCGACGCAATACCATCGAACATCTGTTCTACTTGGTCGCGTTTAGAATCTTCGGTTTCGTAGGGTCTTATCTCTTCTGCTTTATAACTCACTGCTTTAAATATTCAAGTAGGTTTTGCTCAATACTTTTGGCTAAGTTTTGTGTATCAGCTTTTTCGAACTTATCACCTGTAATAATCTCATACAGTTCAATATATCTTTCAGATACTTCGTTGCAATACTCTTCGGTCATTTCAGGAACCTCTTGCCCCTCTTTACCTTGAAAACCATTGTCCATCAACCACTTTCTCACAAACTCTTTAGAGAGTTGCCTTTGCTCTTCACCTTTATCAAAAAGCTCTTGATAGCCTTCGGTATAGAAATAGCGAGACGAATCGGGTGTATGAATCTCATCTATTAGGTAGATGGTATCGCCATGCTTACCAAATTCATATTTAGTATCTACCAATATCAATCCTTTTTCGGCGGCAATTTCAGTGCCTCTCTCAAACAGTGCCAATGAGTATTTCTCTAATTGCTCGTAATCTTCTTTGCTTACCAGTCCTTGTTTTATAATTTCGTCGCGCGATATATTTTCGTCGTGTCCTTGATCGGCTTTAGTAGTAGGTGTGAGTATAGGGGTTGGGAACTTCTCGTTCTCTTTCATCCCCTCGGGCAATGGAACACCACAAATAGCGCGTGCACCATTTTTATACTCTCTCCAAGCACTGCCTGTTAGGTATCCTCTCACAATCATCTCTACCATATAAGGTTCGCACCTTACGCCCACAGTTACTAGAGGATGTGGAGTAGCTTGTTTCCAATTAGGAATTATATCTGCTGTAGCATCCAAAAACTTGGCAGCTATCTGATTCAACACTTGCCCTTTGAAAGGAATGCCTTGTGGCAGCACCACATCAAAAGCTGATATACGATCGGTTGCAATCATTATCAATGTGTCGTTGCCAATGGTGTATACATCGCGTACTTTTCCTTTATATACTTTTGTTTGATTGGGGAATTGGTAATTGGTTGCTGTTAAAGTATTGCTCATAAGTCTATGGTTGTTTTTCTAAATTATTTCAATTTACTTATCTTTTTTAGCTGCTCTCTCAATTCTCTTAGCTTCTTTGGCCTGTTCGGCTCTTGCTTCGTTTTTTTCATATGCCTCCACAATGCGTTGCACCAATTTGTGACGCACAATATCGTTTCTGTCAAACTCCACCTTGCCCACACCCTTCACTTTGTGCAATACTGCCATAGCGTGTGTCAATCCAGATTGCTGATGCGATGGCAAGTCTATCTGTGTCACATCGCCCGTCACAATCATTTTGGCGTGCATACCCATACGGGTGAGAAACATTTTTATTTGTGCTGTCGATGTATTTTGCGCCTCATCCAATATAATAATGGCATCGCTAAGCGTGCGCCCACGCATAAATGCTAAGGGTGCAATTTGTATAACCTTTGTTTCTAGGTATTCTTTTAGTTTAAAGGGCGGCAACATATCTTCCAATGCATCGTAGAGTGGTTGCAAGTAGGGGTCTATCTTTTCTTTCATATCGCCTGGTAGAAAACCAAGCTTCTCGCCAGCTTCAACTGCTGGTCTACTTAGTATAATCCTTCTCACCTCGCGGTTTTTGAGGGCACGCACTGCCAATGCAATAGCTGTATAAGTCTTTCCCGATCCCGCAGGACCAATAGCAAACACCATATCGTTTTTGTCGAACTCATCAACCAACTTCTGCTGATTGGGAGTGCGAGCCAAAATAGGCTTCCCATTTAAACCATAAATAATTAGATTTTGCTGCTTTACTATTTCAGGGGTCTTGCCTTTAACAATTTCAATAATATCCTCTTCTTTGAGTACATTGGTGGTTACGCTAAATTTTTCTAACGCGCGAATTGTCTCCTCAAAGTCGGCCAACACCTCAGCATCGCCAGATGCCTTTATAACATTGCCCCTTGCTACAATTTTAATTTTTGGGTACAAGGTTTTCAAGAGCTGTACATTGCTATTGTTTATGCCAAAAAACACTACTGGGTCTATGTCTTCTAATATAATTATGCGTTCAATCATTGGGTATCTTTAAATGTAAGTTTAAACTGATATGTTTTGTTTTCCGAACCTTCTATGTAATTAATGAATGCATTGTTCACCACTTTATTGCCACCTGGTGTTGGGTAGTTTCCCGAGAAATACCAGTCGCCCTTATGGTTTGGACAAGCCTCATGAAGTGCCTCAATAGTTTGGAAAACTATCTTCACCTCAGATTTTGTTCCCTCAGGGGTAAGCATTTCTGCTATTTTGTCGGCTACTTGTTGTTCGGTAAACTGTCCGTATATATCTTTCACGTAGTTCACTATCTCCTTGGGGTTATTATCTTTTTGGGCTATCGACTTTCTATACACTTCATCAATAATGTGCTGCTTATTTTCATCTTTCAACAACTCCATTGCAGCTCTAAAGGCTATAAACTCGCTCATCTTAGACATATCTATACCATAGCAATCGGGGTATCTTATTTGTGGCGACGAAGAAACAACAACAATCTTCACAGGGTCTAACCTGTCAAGAATTTTGATGATGCTTCGCTTCAATGTTGTACCGCGTACAATACTATCGTCTATTATAACCAAAGAATCTTTGCCCCGCCTCAACGAGCCATAGGTAATATCGTACACGTGAGCTGCCAAATCGTCGCGCGAATTGCCTTGTGCAATAAACGTGCGTAGCTTAATATCTTTTATTGCTACCTTTTCATTTCTTACACGCTTAGACAATATCTCCTCTATTTTCTCTTTCGACAATGTAGAACAATTCTCAGAAATGAGCACTGCACGCTCGTGATTAAAATGATTTTCTAACCCTTCCAACATTCCTAGGTATGCTACCTCGGCAGTGTTGGGAATGAATGAGAAAACAGTATTATCGAAGTCGTTGTTTATAATATCGATAATTCTAGGAATCAACAGTTCGCCTAGTTTTTTTCGTTCGCGATAGATATCATAATCAGAACCGCGCGAGAAATAGATACGCTCGAAAGAACACGGCGTTACTTTGTTGGGGGCTATAATTTGCGACAAGTACCAAGTGCCATCTTTCTTCAACACCAAAGCCTGTCCGGGTTGTAGCTCTTTTATATCGTCTTTCTTCAGGTTGAAAGCAGTTTGAATAACAGGACGCTCAGAAGCAACAACTGCCACCTCATCGTCTATATAATAAAAAGCAGTTCTTATGCCCCATGGGTCGCGCATTGTAAACGAGTCGCCACTACCAATCAAACCGCTCAAAACATAACCACCATCCCAAAGCTTCGATGCACGTTTCAAAAGATAAGGAACATCAAGTTCCTGCTCAATCTTGTTGCTCAACTCGTGACCATTGGCATAGTTGTCTTTATATTTATCGTACTGATATTGCACTTCTCTATCAAGGTAGTGACCCAACAGCTCTAATATTACAAACGTGTCGGCAAAGTCGCGTGGATGTTGACCTTCTGACACCAAATGATGAAACATATCCTCCACATTGGTCATATTAAAGTTTCCTGCCAATGCCAAATTGCGCGATGCCCAATTGTTTCTTCTCAAAAATGGGTGTACATACGATAGCGATGTTCTACCTGTAGTGCTATAACGTAAATGCCCCAGAAGGAGTTCACCAGCAAAAGGAACATTCTTTTTAGCGAAGTCTACATCCTCTAGTTTTTCTGATGGAAAGTGCGTTAATGCATCATGCACACTGCCAAACACTTCGGATATTGCACCCGAACCCAGCCCACGCTCGCGAAAGATAAATTCGCTACCAGGATATGGGTTCAGCTTCACAGCCGCCAGCCCTGCCCCCTCTTGTCCTCTATTGTGTTGCTTCTCCATCAAAAGGTATAGTTTGTCTAAACCATACCTCCACGTACCGTATCTCTTTTTGTAATATGAAAGGGGCTTTAATAGTCTAACTAAAGCAATTCCGCATTCATGTTTTATTGCATCTGCCATCTGTAATTTTATTTAGATGCAAATTTAAGCCATTTGATGCAAGAAATAGAATGAATGCAGATAAAAAAATAAAAAGAATAATTAGAAACAACCTACAAGAGACAGAATACAGGATGAAAAGAATATTTGTATCTTTGAAATTCAATCAAACCATAAACACCTTGCTTCAATGACAATAAAGAACTACATCAATAATATAGACTGTCGCTACTATATGTTTGCATTTGATTATGAATTACTCTACCAAAAGATAATTATGGATAAGGCCAAAACAGAGGGGTTGACAAAAGAAATTGGCGACTCCTAGGAGGCATGAAGCTCCCCAACAAAATATATTTCGTCAACTATTTTAAGATTGTGTATCTTTGTAGCATCCCTATTGAGAGAAGAAAACAGAACAAATAAAATACAACAACATACAATTATGCAGTGGACCAAACTATTATCTACCAAGCGTTTTGGCATGGAAGACTATTACAACCAACGCAATCACGACAGAACTG
>SMES01000158.1_pt1 | contig 9812 bp, 8 predicted proteins | sample 2456241 | NCBI WGS metagenome assembly SMES01 (sample SAMN10132598, study PRJNA489261) | soil metagenome | isolation source: day1 antibiotic-silty clay loam soil | place: USA | reverse complement strand
CGAACCATGGCGCTCGGCAGGATTTCCTGTAATAAAAGACTTGATGGTAGATCGCACTGCTTTCGACAAGATTATGCAGGCTGGTGGATACGTATCGGTAAACACCGGAGGAACGCCCGATGCCAACTCAATACCAATTCCAAGACACAACTCTGAGGCGGCAATGGACGCAGCAGCTTGTATTGGATGTGGTGCTTGTGTAGCAGCCTGTAAAAACGGATCGGCGGCATTATTTGTTTCAGCAAAAGTAACTCAACTAGCCCTACTTCCACAAGGAAGAGCCGAGGCTATGAAGAGAGCTAAATCGATGGTTGGTAAAATGGATGAACTCGGATTTGGTAACTGTACCAATACTGGTGCATGTGAAGTGGAGTGTCCAAAAAACATTTCAATTACCAATATTGCTCGCATGAACTATGAGTTCTTGAACGCAAAGATTAGAGACTAGTCTTTAACAAGAACAATCAAAAGAGATAAAACTCTATAATTACGGCACCAATCAATTAATTGATTGGTGCCGTTTTTTTTATGCGTTTCATTCTATGTAAAATGAGTAGTAAAACGCACCATTTTATGTTCATTAGCCCTTGTGTAAATGTATGCTATTAGGAATTGGTTGAAGAAATTCATGAACAGCACTTTTCAAAAGTTAAATTAATGTGCTGTTTTCTCTTCTGTTTAGAAACAAACATACGATAATTGAAAATCTACATCTGCATCAACTATCTGCTTATAAAGCAAATATAAATCACGTTCGAGTTAAAACACACAAGGTATTATAAAATCCGAGTAACACCATTCTTCTATAATCACATTCTATTGCGATTCGGAGTCACCACTAATTCCTGTAAATTCATTCTATATTAATTAGGTGTCACTCACTCAGTAAATAATTTTACATTCTTTCATTCATGGGTAACTAACTTCCCTCAGAATTTAAAATAAACCTCCAATTGATCATATTTCAACTAATTATTTTAGTTTAAAACAAGCTTTTATCTCCACTAGTTTCAACTATATATAGATAAACCTCGAAACTGATATATTTAAGCTGTAAATACCACGAGAAATAGCATATTAGTAACTTGTTCGACTAAAATCCACGCTTTTTAAAAATCGGGGTCACTCAAATAACAAATAAATTCAATTTACAGGAATAGTGAGTCACTCTGAATTCAAATTTGCGTATTTTTCTCCTTTAATAAACTCACTCTTCATTTTTCTATACACCTCTATGTCTTGTTATTATCATCCATTCATTCAATAGTACATGTTTATGCCGAAATATATTATTTTCTTCATTTACACGTTCATCTAATAGTTGGAATAAATAGATTTTCTCTTTTGGTTGTTTGTAATTGGGTGTATTTGTTTAAATATTGTAAGAACAAGATGAAAAAGTTATTGGTTATTGGTGGAAAATAAGATTTTAGTTGGTGTGCGTTAAATAAATTTCATCAGGGTTAGTGCGAAACATCCGTACAGTATTAACTCTATCTTTATTAAAGATATTGCTTAATAACTTAAATAAAGAATTTGTTATTAAAGAACTCAATGATTATCTTTAGTGATGAAACAGCCTGAGGTATATCTATGCATGCATATCTTACTTTTAAGAAATTAAACTGCAAATAAAGACTAGATATGTATTTGAGCTGACCAAATTTTAATAATTATTTTAGTTAAAATCGGATATCCTGAAACATTAACTACTACATTTGTTTTTATATAGATTAAAGGTCTACCTATGTTTAACAAAAAACAGAATTGATATGAAAAAGAACAATTTTTTAGTAGTAGCATTAATCGTAGCATTTAGCACGATTGCAACCACAGGTTATTCTCAGATTAAATTTGGTTTAAGAGGTGAAGTTGGTTTAAATAACCCTAAACTTACCGACAACAAACTAGAAGTTGATTACCTAAATACATTTAGACTTGGCCCCACATTAGAAGTTATGCTACCCGGATTAAACTTTGGAGTAGAAGCATCTGTATTATATAACAATGACAGAATGGATGTAAGAAACATAGATAACAATGAAACAATTGAAGTTACCAACCATTATATTGATATTCCTTTGAATCTTAAATATAAGTTTGGATTGATTGCACCGGTAAAGATTTATGTTGCAGGTGGACCTTATGCGAAAATTCATGTGGACGGTGGTAAAATTAAGTTTGCAGATGTACAAGATGAAATCGAATCAAAGTCTTTTGAAGCAGGAGTTAATCTAGGTGTAGGAGCGGAGCTTTTTAGCAAATTTGCTGTAGGAATTAACTATGGAATAAACCTTACCGACAACTATTCAATCAACAAACCTGAGTGGGGAGAAGCCCTCAACGATAAAAAAGGAACTTGGTCAGTAGGAATTGCTTTTTATTTATAGAAAAATGTCATTATTTGCCGATGTAATCCTGCCGTTAGCCCTTGCAGATAGCTATACTTATGAAGTTCCTAAAGAACTAGAAAACACTATTCAAATAGGTCACAGAGTAATAGTTCCGTTTGGCAAAAGCAAGTTCTACACTGCTATTGTTTTAAGGATTCATAAAAACAGACCCGAGCATGTAGCATTAAAAGAAATTCACTCACAGCTCGATTCCAATCCAATTGTGAATCAACACCAACTTAAGCTGTGGCAGTGGATTTCTTTTTATTATATGGCGCCTATGGGCGATGTATACAATGCAGCACTACCCGCACAATTGAAACTTGAAAGCAAAGCATATGTATCACTATCACCCAACTATCAAGACATTGTAGCACAACTAACATCTATAGAGACAGAAATAGTTGGCTATCTACAAGAGAGTAAAAGACCTCAACAAATATCAGAGCTATCAAGTGAGTTGAATAATAAGAACATTCATTATCACCTCAATGCTCTATCGGCTAAAAAGGTTTTAACTGTTAGCCAAACAATCAATACAAAGTACAAAGAAAAAAGAGAGAATCATATTAGAATACATCCACACTTCAACAAATCTACAGCCGAAGAGGTGCTAAAGCGAGCAAAAAAACAATTAGATTTGTACAACTTTGTGGTGGGTTATTTAAAGGAGCACAATACAACATCTATTAGTAGAAAAGAGCTGTTAGCTGATGGCACTTTTACAGCTCCTATATTATCTGCCGTACTCACAAAAGAAGTACTAGAGCAGTTTGAAGTATCTGCTTCGTGGCTTAACAAGCAAGACCTTAGGATTGACTATGCAAAAGAGCTTACACCTCATCAACAAGAGGCATATGAAGAAGTGAAAAAGGTTTTCGAAGAGAAAGATGTCTGTTTGCTACATGGAATAACCTCTTCGGGTAAAACTGAAGTCTATATACAATTAATGAAAGATGCTATAGAGAAGGGCCAACAAGTTCTGTACCTTCTTCCCGAAATAGCACTTACTACACAACTTACAAACCGGCTGCAAGTAGCGTTTGGCAACGACCTGGCAATCTATCATTCCAAAATAAACGACAATGTAAGAGCGGAGATATGGCTTAAAATGATATCAGACAACCCTTATAAAATTATTATAGGAGTTCGTTCCTCCATATTTATGCCTTTCGATAATCTGGGATTGATTGTGATAGATGAAGAGCACGACCAAAGCTACCGACAAACCGATCCATCGCCTCGTTATCATGGCAAAAATACAGCCATTATGTATGCACACTTCCAAAAGGCTAAAACATTGTTAGGTTCGGCAACCCCAGCTATAGAGTCGTATTACAATGCCTTGTCGGGTAAATATGGATTGGTAAGTCTTACCGAACGGTATGAGAACATGGCATTGCCTACAATAACGCTGGTTGACACCAAAGACCTGCGACGCAGAAAAGTAATGAAATCGCTCCTATCGCCTCTATTAATGGAGCAGATGCAAGAAGCTTTGGCCAACAAGCAACAGGTTATCTTATTCAGAAACAGAAGAGGCTTTGCCCCAATCTTAGAATGCAATAGCTGTGACTATACGCCAAAATGTGAAGATTGCGATGTAACACTCACCTATCACAAATATCAAAACAGATTAAAATGTCATTATTGCGATGCCTCTTATCCTGTGCCTAGCGAGTGCCCAGAGTGTAAAGAAGGCACCCTGCAGCACTTAGGGAGCGGAACGGAACAGCTGGCCGAAGAGGTGAGCACACTCTTCCCAGAAGCCGTAGTAGCACGAATGGATACAGATACTACTCGTGGAGCAACATCGTATGAGCAGATATTAAACGACTTCTCTCACGGAAAATCGCAAATATTGGTAGGAACCAAAATGGTTTCAAAAGGATTAGACTTCGACAATGTGCGTGTAGTAGGAATTATACAAGCCGATAGCTTACTAAACTTCCCCAACTTTCGCTCTCACGAAGATGGTTTTCAGATGATAACGCAAGCAAGTGGCCGTTCGGGCAGAAAAGGTGAGGCAGGAACTGTAGTAGTTCAGACCTCAAACCCTAACCAACCTATTTTTGATTATATAAAAAACAACGACTTCATCAATTTCTTCAAGGCACAACTAGCAGAAAGAAGTATGTTTAAGTATCCCCCCTATTATCGTTTAATAGTAATTAAACTGCGCTACAAATATGAGAACAATGTAGCACAAGCTGCCGACTATCTTGCCATGCTACTAAAAAGAACATTAGAAGAGCGCGTGCTAGGGCCTGCAATACCTGCAGTGGGCAGGGTACAACAATACTACATAAGAGAAATATTATTGAAAATGGAGATGGGTTATCCTGTTGCTCAGGTAAGAAATATACTCAAGCAACATGAAGAGACTACAAGGCAACAAACCAAATTCAAATATATCAGAATACACTACGAAGTAGATATCTAACAAATAATGTTATATAACACTATTATACAACATGTTTATAAATTTGGCCAATACACTCAGGAAGTATATCTTTGCATCGATAACCTAAAACAATCTTTTTTACCTTAATCTAGTAACCAATAATTAACCAAAAGGGAAAAATAGATCAGCTCGGCCGAGTTGGTCTATTTTTTTTTATAGTATTTGTAATAATTCAACACGCATATGTCAAATGGCATATAAGTGCTAATTAAAACACATGGTTTTGCAATTAATCCCATATTTGCTATATAATAAGAATGCCGTTGCAAAAACTCATATTGTTTTGCAACGGCATTCTGATAAGCTGTACACATAGGAAGCAACCCAAACTACTATAGCAATTTAGAATGCAGGTAAGTGAATTGGCCCATCAACACCCACAGGTATTCCAAGTAGCATCCATATAGTCATCATAACCGCCCATACTAGCATAAACACTACAGTATAAGGAATCATGAGTGAAATAATTGTTCCAATGCCGTTTTTCTCATCATAATTTTGTGCATAGGTAACTATTAATGCAAAGTAACTCATCATAGGAGTAATTACATTTGTTACCGAATCTCCTATTCGAAAAGCTGCCTGCGTAAGACCTGGATGATAACCTAGTATCATAAACATTGGCACAAAAACAGGAGCCATAATAGCCCACTTTGCAGAGGCGCTTCCCATAAACATATTCAAAAAAGCTGAGAGAAGCAAGAAGGTAAGAATAAGGGGGATACCAGTAAAACCAATATGACTCAGAAATTCGGCTCCATCTATTGCTACAACCAAACCAAGGTTTGAATAGTTGAACCAGTAGATAAATTGCGCTGCAAAGAACACTAAAACAATATAGCCACCCATCCCCTTCATTGAGTTTGACATATGATTTATTACATCCTTATCATTTTTAATGGTTTTCACTATTATTCCATATATAATTCCTGGAACAAAAAAGAGTAATAAAAGCCCTACTACAATACCCGAAAAGAAGGGCGATTGTAATATACTACCTGTTACTGGGTCTCTAAGCAGACCGTTCTCTGGGATAATTGTCCATGCCATAAGAGCAACAAAAATAAGTGTGCCAATGCCTGCCCATTTAAGTCCCTTTTTCTCTAGTGGAGTAATTTGCTCAATAGCTAGTGGCTTCTCCTTACCACTGTATGTGCCAAGCCTTGGCTCAACAATTTTCTCTGTAATCCAAGTACCAACAAATATAACCATTATAGCACTTGCTACCATAAAGTAGTAGTTGACCATTGGGTTGATATTCATTGAGGGGTCTATTATTTGAGCTGCAGAGGTAGAAAGGCCCGCAAGTATAGGGTCGACTGAACCAATTAGAAAGTTAGACCCAAAGCCTGCACTTACTCCTGCAAACGCTGCAGCAAAACCTGCCATAGGATGTCGTCCGAGTGCATGAAAAATCATTGCCCCTAAAGGTATTAAGATAACATATCCAACTTCTGATGCAAGATGTGAGAAGATACCTGCAGTTATAATTGCAGCGGTTATTAATTTTGGAGGAGCACCAAGTACTAATTGACGCACAAGCACAGTAAAAAGACCAGAACCTTCGGCAACACCAATACCTATCATAATAACTAAGACTAATCCTAGTGGCGGAAAGTTAACAAAGTTGCTTTCTACATTTGTATATATCCAACGAAGTCCATCGGCACTTAAAAGATTTTTCACTGCAATAACTTCTCCTGTAGCGGGATGTGTAGCTGCAAGGCCTACAGCTGATGCCCACCAAGATAGAAGGGCTACTAATACTGCCATCATCAAAAAGAGTGTAGCGGGATGTGGCAATCTATTCCCAACTACTTCTATGGTGTCTAATACTTTAGCAAAACGGCTTTTTTTAATCATCTGTAAAATATATTTTTGAAATGTTTAATACTCAGTCTATCGCAAGCAGAAACCTTGCACTACACTCTTTTATGAAAAGCGAAGTGCAAAGATAATAAAAAAACTGACGATGCACGTTTGCGTTTTTCACCTTATCATCGTGCTTTAATAGATATTCAGATTTTCAGATTTAATATAAAAGCACAATAGATAATTAAATCATTATATATTAGATTCACAATTTAGTGAAATAAAGAAAAATCAATTAAACACTCCGATAAGTTTGATAAACTTATTTGAGTAGACCTCTTCTAAACTTAGGGTATGTTTGATAAAGACAGGGCTAAGAAGTTTTTAATTGCAACCAAAAGCGATTCTTCCGAAGTTTTGTTGGTTTGGGTCTCAGCCGAAAGCAGGTTAGCCGAGGTTTTATTGGTTTCGGTCGTAGCCGAAAGCAGGTCTGCCAAGGATTTGTTAGTTTCGGACGTAACCGAAAGCAGGTCAGCCGAGGATTTGTTGGTTTCGGTCGTAGCCGAAAGTGGGTCTGCTGAGGTTTTGTTGGTTTCGATCGTAGCCGAAAGTGGGTCTGCCGTAGATTTGGATTTATTATTATTTTGAAACGAGAAACATTAAAACAACTTTTTAAGTAATGCGCAAAAAAAAGGAACAAACATTACATTTGCCCCTTTAATTATGTGTCTTAAAAAGTATCTAGTCTAAAGCGCTCAATTGCGAACCAGCTTTAAATTTAACTACTTTTTTTGCAGGAATGTCAATCGGCTCTTTTGTGCGAGGATTAATACCTTTACGTGCACTTCTCTCGTTTACCGAGAATGTACCGAAACCTACTAGAACAACTTTACCGTCATTCTTCAATTCTTCACCTATTGATTCTAAAACTGCATCTAATGCTTTTTTTGAATCAACTTTACTCAAACCTGATTTTTGAGCTACTGCACTTACTAATTCTGATTTATTCATAAGAAAATGATAATAAATTAAACATATAACACTAAGGCTTAGCCTTATTCGAATGTCAAATATAGATTATAAATCAACAACAATCAAGAAATAAGTGAAAAACTATCCCGAAACTCAAAAAAAAACCCAATAATAGCCTATAACGAGGTGTTTGACAGAAAAAAACTGTATTTTTGCTCTTCTAAACACAGAAAAGATAACAAAGAATGCAACAAGCTCGGACGAGTTTTTTAAGCGGAATTCCAAATGTATGTAAGAATATACTAATCATCAATATTATTGTGTGGTTGGCTCAAATGGTTCTTATGCAAAGAGGAATTGACCTTTCAGATCATTTAGGACTTTACTATTTTGAATCGCCCAATTTTAGGATTTATCAATTTGTAACCTACATGTTTTTACATGACCCCCACTCTTTTGGACATGTATTTTTCAACATGTTTGCAGTTTTCATGTTTGGTAGATTGCTAGAGCAAATATGGGGTCCGAAACGATTCTTAACCTATTACTTTATTACTGGTATAGGTGCTGCATTAATTCAAATGTTAGTAATTGGTATTCGTATCTATTCTGTTAAAAGTGGTCTTTCGGCAGCGGCAATCTCTGATGTTATTGCCCAAGGGGGTCAATTAATAGAACAAAACATGAATTATACTGATGCAGCAAAGGGTGCACTCAATATATTATTGAATACGGGTACAATTGGTGCATCGGGAGCAGTGTTTGGTATATTACTTGCATTTGGAATGTTATTCCCCAATATACCACTCTATATTATTCCATTCCCATTCCCTATTAAAGCCAAATGGCTAGTGATTGGATATGGTGCTATGGAGTTGGCCTTGGGATTGGCATATTTGCAAGGAGACAATGTTGCACACTTTGCACACTTAGGAGGTATGATTTTTGGTATATTTATGATACTATACTGGAAAAAGAAAGATACAAACAAAAACAGAACGAATGTCGAATATTTTAGATAACATAAAACGCACATTTAATAAAGGCGACGTGCTTATGAAATTCATTTTCATAAACGTTGCTGTATTTCTTGCCATACATGCTGTTGGTGTAGTGGCTACTCTATTTCGTTTAGAGTCGCTAGACCCGCTCCCGTTTCTGGCAGTTCCATCTCAGCTAAATATGATTTTGATTAGGTTTTGGACACTTCTAACCTACATGTTTGTACATGTAGGGTTTATGCACATTCTCTTCAACATGCTTTGGCTTTATTGGTTTGGCAAGATATTTTTGAGCTATTTCAATGATCGTACACTTGGTAGCCTATATGTAATAGGAGGATTGGCCGGAGCTCTATTGTATATTATAGCATTCAACACCATTCCTTACTACATATACGAATCTGGACACGGAATAATGATAGGCGCATCGGCTTCTGTAATGGCTATTGTAATGGCAGCAGCATTCTACAGACCCGATGTTACACTCAATCTGTTTCTATTTGGACGTATAAAGATTATATATATAGCTATTGCTGTGTTTGTTATCGATTTCTTTTCGTTGAGCAACGGAAACAATCCAGGAGGCCACGTTGCCCATATTGGTGGAGCAATTGCCGGATATCTGTTTGCAACGCAATATAAAAAAGGAAAAGATTTCACGCTGCCTATAAGCCGCTTTTTAGACATGATTGCCAATATATTCAAAAAAAGAAAATACAAGGGAGCTCATAAAGTAGTTTACAAAAAAAAGGAAACCGATTACGATTATAATTATAGAAAAGCGCAACAGTCAAAAACAATTGATGCAATACTTGACAAATTAAAGCAATCTGGATACGACAGCCTATCATCCGAAGAGAAGCGCCAGCTATTTGATGCTGGCAAGAAATAAATAAAGGGAACAATCATCAGAGTGCTATGATTAGAAAAATTATTAAACTACTTTTCCTTACAGTCACCATTGTATCTATATTCCTGCTTTTACTATCGCCATTGGCATGGTATGTGTCGCCACATCGAACTTCAATCTTCTCATTTATAGGATTAGCATTCCCTGTAATTCTCACAACAAATATTTTGTGTTTAATAGCATGGTTGCTTCTCAAAAAAAGAAAAGTTGCACTGGTTATTGGCATTGCATTAATTGTATGTTATAAACCCATCACTACA
>SMES01000271.1_pt1 | contig 10130 bp, 7 predicted proteins | sample 2456241 | NCBI WGS metagenome assembly SMES01 (sample SAMN10132598, study PRJNA489261) | soil metagenome | isolation source: day1 antibiotic-silty clay loam soil | place: USA | reverse complement strand
AAACGTGGCGCGAGCTCAGCGCCAAAGGCATTATGGGTATTAATCGCCGCAATGCCGATTATGTCCTGAAGTACAACAAGCGCAGCTTGTATCCCATTGTGGATGACAAGATTCTCACCAAAGAGCACGCCATCAGCGCTGGCATTAATGTGCCAGAAATGTATGGCGTGATCTCTACGGAAAAAGAAATCGAGAAGCTCGACAGTATTCTAGCTGGACGCACTGACTTCGTGATTAAACCTGCGATGGGCGCTGGCGGTGATGGCATTTTAGTTATCGCTGATCGCTTTGAAGACCGCTACAAAACGATCTCCGGCAAAATTATCAGTCATGAAGAAATTGAGCACCAAATTTCCAGCATCTTGACCGGTCTGTATTCGCTCGGCGGCTCACGCGATCGTGCCCTGATTGAGTACCGTGTCACCCCTGATCCTTTGTTTAAAAGTATCAGTTACGAAGGCGTCCCGGATATTCGTATCATTGTTTTGATGGGGTATCCGGTGATGGCCATGTTGCGTCTGCCAACACGCCAATCTGGTGGTAAAGCCAACTTGCACCAAGGTGCAATCGGTGTCGGTGTCGATCTAGCCACAGGCACAACCCTGCAAGGCACTTGGTTGAACAATAAAATCAACAAGCACCCTGACACCAGTACACCGGTGGCCGGTGTGCAGTTGCCTGACTGGAATGGTTTTATGACATTGGCAGCTGGTTGCTATGAGCTCTGCGGGCTGGGTTACATTGGTGTTGATATGGTTCTTGATAAAGATAAAGGCCCGTTGATTCTTGAACTCAATGCCCGTCCAGGCTTGAATATTCAAATTGCCAATAACGCTGGCTTAACCTTACGCACCCATGCGGTAGAGCGTCATTTAGCTGAACTGAAAAGCAAAGGTATCAGCGAGTCTGTCGAAGAGCGCGTACGCTTTACCCAGAACGCCTTCGCCACCACGTCTTCCCAATAATTCCCGAGGCTTTTGTGTTCGGCAGTGCTGTGAGTAGACGGCCGAACACAAGCAGTGCTTATGCTGACCTGTCATCTGTTTGCTCTTGAATACCACGCCGATGCGCGGCACTACTTCAGTCAGCTGCATGCAGAAGACGGTGCGCTGCTACTTGATTCAGGCAAACCCAAGAGTCAGCGCGGCCGCTACGACCTACTCAGTGCTTGGCCCCTTGCAAGAATTTCACCGCATAAGGATGAAACGACGACTGACTTTTCCCAGCGTTGCCGCGCACTCTTGCAACAACTGCCAGCATGCCAAGCCGCGGATGACATTGAACTGCCTTTTACCGGCGGCCTGATGGGTTATCTGTCCTATGAGTTCAATGAACTGACGCAAGCCAGTGAGATTGAAGGCCTAGCCAGTGCTACAGTGGGTTTATACGATTGGGCGCTGATCAGTGACCATCAAACACAACGCTGTTGGCTGATGTGCCACGCGCAAGTATCGCAAACGCGGATTGATGCACTGCTGCAGCGCTTCAGTTCAGCCAAGAGCACCTCAGTAGCCGCTGTCACAGCATTTAGCTTGCTAGCCCCATTCAGCCCAAGTATTAGCGAGCAAGTCTACCATCAAGCCTTGCAGCGCGTGCAAGCCTACATTGCTGCCGGTGATTGCTACCAAGTCAATTACACCCAACGTTTTCGCAGCCAATATCAAGGCGATCCATGGCAAGCGTACAGCAGCTTACGCGATAGCTGCCCCACCCCTTTTGCCAGCTTTATTCGCGTCAATGCCGAGCAAGCAATTCTGAGTCTGTCACCCGAGCGTTTTATTGAAGTACGCCAGCGCCAAGTTGAAAGCCGTCCAATCAAAGGCACTCGCGCCCGTGGTCACGACGCAGCCGAGGATCAATTTCAGGCAGATGAACTGTTAGCTAGCCGCAAAGACCGCGCCGAAAACTTAATGATTGTTGATTTACTGCGTAACGACTTAGGCCGTTACTGCGCCACGGGCAGTATTCGTGTACCTGAGTTATTCGCTTTAGAAAGCTATCCAAATGTGCATCACATGGTTAGCAGCGTTACCGGCACCCTTGCCGCTCAATACGATGCTCTGGATGTACTGATTGGCAGTTTTCCTGGCGGTTCAATTACCGGCGCGCCAAAACGCCGCGCCATGCAAATCATTAGCGAGTTGGAAGCGGAGGTACGCAGTATTTATTGCGGGAGTATTTTTTACCTCGATTGCCGTGGCGAAATGGACAGCTCCATCACGATTCGCACCTTATTGGCCAATCATGGTGATATCAGTTGCTGGGGCGGCGGCGGCATTGTCTTCGACTCTAACAGCCAAGATGAGTATCAAGAATCGATCCAAAAAGTGCGCGTACTGATGAACGCTTTAGAACGCTTGCATCTGAGCAATTAAGTAAGTCATTAAAGCTGACTATTGATGATAAAAGCTGCTGCCACGGCAGTGCCGATGCACAGACACGCAGCAAAAATAGCTTGCCAGACAAAACGCTTGGCAATGTCATCTTCGCCATGACTGGACAAAATAAACGGCTGGCTTTCTTGCGGTTTGCGTAAGAAATGTTGCGCGGGATCAGCGCTGCGCTGTCGGTGTAAACGCTGTGCTTCCTGTTCTGCCGCATCGCGGACTCTTTGCCACTCGTGCTCATCCAACTGACCATTACGATCACGATCAAAACGCCGCAACAAGCCGCTAAAATCGTCTTTCCATTCGCGGATCACCGCGCCCTGCGTCGCCGTCAAATCAAAAGCATCATGACTGCCAGCACGAGTTACAAAATCACCAATGGCATACAGCGGCTCATTAACGTGTAAACGTTGCTCGGTATAACGGTAACGTTTCACTCCGGAGAGCATTGATTGCAATATGTTTTTGCGTGGCAAGGCTTGGCGCGGATGACGTGTAGAGCCGTACCACACTTGTTTAGTCAACGGAATAACGTGCGCGCCTTGTGGATCAATCAGACAATCGCCGGTGCCATCACTCAAACACAATAGCGCTGCGCTACTGGCTTTTTCCACCTGCTGCCAGCGCTGATTGTTTTTACCACTGCGCACTTGCTCGTCAATTGCAAACGACCACCAAACGCAGGGCTCACCGGTTAAAGGCGCGCTCTGCTGACCGATGCCTTGTTTGAGGACACCGTACAACTCGACATAGCCTTGCGCTGCCGAGCGTACTTTTGAAGTCGGTGTATCTAGCAAATAGCGGGCTTTCTTAAGGTTATTGATGCACCACCAGCCACTGCCCAAGCTAATGACACTGGTGATCCCTAAGGTAATACTAAAGCCAACAATATCCACGGAGATTTAACCAAACAGGCTTTTGATATCAACATCAGCTTTTTCAGCATCGCTAAAACGCAATAACTCAGCGGCTGTAAACTTGAAATAACGAGCAATTAGCACGTCTGGAAACTGCTCAATGCGCACGTTATTAAGATTGACTGCTTCGTTATACAGTTCACGACGATCAGCAATGCCATTCTCTAAGCCACTGATCCTTTGTTGTAAAAACTGAAAGCTTTCATTGGCTTTCAGCTCTGGATAGTTTTCCGCTAAGGCAAACAACTTACCCAAACCTAAGCGCAAGCCTGTTTCAGCAGTACCTAATGCGCCAATGTCATGCTGTTCGCGCGCACTGGATACAGCATTTCGCGCGCTGATCACAGCTTCAAGGGTTTGTCGTTCATGCTGCATATACTGTTTACAGGTTTCCACCAACTTAGGCAGTTCATCGTGGCGCTGCTTAAGCAGCACATCAATATTTGACCAGGCTTTAGTGACGCTGTGCTTTAAGCGCACCAAGGCGTTATACAAACTGACGCCCCAAGCCAAGACTAAAATAGCAGCAATCAACAGACCCACTAAAAACAAGCTCATCGGGCAACCTCGAGATAGAAGAAAAATAAGCTGCTAGTTTAATCGGCTACCTAGGCTTGTGCCATTGAATTAACCATAAGCCGCGTTAATCTGTGAACTTGACGAGACCTTAAGGCTCTATAATGCGGTACAAGAGCCCTGTTTTTTTACACTATACTGTTAACCTTTTACTGCTAAGCAAATAGAGCGACCGACTGACATGCGTAATGATGCACACGATGAAATCAATGACTTACCCAGCCTCAGCGCAGCTCGCACTGAAACGCCACTCAAACCTGCGCCAGTGGCTGACCCAGACGCTTCTACTGCGCCAACCGATTCACAGGTTAGCAGCGTTGCGCCATCATCGAGTAAAGCAGTCGGTATCTTGTCTGCAGTCACCTTTGCACTGCTTTGCGCCAGCGCCAGCTTTGTCTGGTGGAGCATGCAACGTATGCAACTGCTTGAGCAGCAGCTGGTCGCCACACAAAACAGTTTCTCGCGGGTCAGTGAAGATGCCGAAGGTCGAATTAAAGATATTTCCGGCAAATTCACTGCCACTGAATCCAGCGTGCTGGGTGACAATGAAATCTTAAAAATGCGCCTTAATAAGATAGAAAGCGCTGCCGTAGAAGCTGCCAAACAACAGCAGATCAGTACCTCTGCACACGCAACCCAACTGACTAAAATCAACAATGATCTCAGCAGCTCACAAGATGCTTTGGCTGCATTAAAAAAGCATAGCGAGCAACAACAGCAAGCGCTCGAGCAGCACAAAAACACTTTAAGTACATTACAGAAAGAACTCAGCACAGGTCTTGAAGCGCAAGAGAAACGATTGGCGACACTGCAAAAAACCAGCGCCAGCCATCAGCAACAATTTGCCCAACTGGGCGAGTATGATAAAAATCTGCAAAGCATCGCAGCACAGCTTGCGACACTGCAAAAGAGTGCCGTATCCAGCGCAGACCTGACGCGCCTGCAACAAGATATTTTGATTATACGCAGCGAGCTAGAGCAACGTTCTAGCCCAGCGCCCACCAGTAATAATGGACCATCGCTTGCCGATTTTGATGCCTATCGTGCACAAACCAATCGCACCATCAGCTCTTTGCAAGAGCAAGTACGCAACTTACAAAAAAACGCGCCGTAGCGCGTTTTCTATTGAGTCCTACATGAGCCAAAAATCAAATACACAGCTAAAGCAATCAACCTGCTCTTAGTTGTGTATTGCAAACAACGCCGCTAAGGCTAAGCTGGTTCAGCACTGCGTGCTTTGACACACTTCAATACCAAGCGCTCGTCATCAACATCAATTTGGGCAATCCCGCCTTCATCCGCCAGCGCACCAAACAGAATCTCTTCTGCCAGAGGTCGCTTAATATGATCTTGAATTAAGCGTGCCATAGGCCGTGCGCCCATATCAGCATCATAGCCATGCTCAGCCAACCAGCCACGCGCGGCAGCACTGACATCCAGCTGCACCTGTTTCTCTTCCAATTGCGCCTGCAGTTCGGTTAAGAACTTATCGACAATGGATTGCAAGGTTTCAGGACTTAAGCGGCTGAATTGAATGATGCTGTCAAGGCGGTTACGAAACTCTGGACTGAAGGTTTTCTTCAAGACTTCCATAGCATCGGTGCTGTGGTCTTGCTTGGCATAACCAATCGATGCCCGCGCAGCAGACTCAGCTCCGGCGTTGGTGGTCATCACCAAAATCACATGCTTAAAGTCAGCTTTGCGGCCGTTATTGTCGGTCAGCGTGCCGTTGTCCATCACCTGTAACAATAAGTTAAAGACATCTGGATGGGCTTTCTCGATCTCATCCAACAACAACACACAATGCGGCTGCTTGGTGATCGCTTCCGTTAGTAAACCGCCTTGATCAAAGCCAACATAGCCTGGAGGCGCACCGATCAAGCGCGATACTGTATGGCGCTCCATGTACTCCGACATATCAAAACGCACCAACTCAATGCCTAGAGAATTAGCCAACTGCTTAGCCACTTCTGTTTTACCGACACCCGTAGGGCCAGAAAACAAGAACGAGCCCACCGGCTTATTCGCCGCTTTCAGTCCAGCGCGCGACAGTTTAATCGCCGTCGCCAAAGCATCAATCGCCGCTTCTTGACCAAACACGGTTAAGCGCAAATCACGCTCAAGGTGACGCAACTGCTCTTTGTCTGAGCTGCTGACTTGCCGGGCTGGGATACGGGCAATTTTTGCCACTACATCTTCAATTTGGCGCACATCAATACAGGCCGCACGTGACTCTTTCGGTTGTAACCGCTGATAGGCGCCAGCTTCATCGACCACATCAATGGCTTTATCTGGCATATAACGGTCATTGATATGCTTAGAGGCCAACTCTGATGCAGCACGCAGCGCGGCATCGGTGTAAGGAATCTGGTGATGTTTTTCAAAGCCTTCTTGTAAGCCTTGCAGAATGCGATAAGTGTCCTCCACCGACGGCTCAGTCACATCGACCTTTTGAAAACGGCGCGCCAAAGCACGGTCTTTCTCAAAAATCTCCCGAAACTCTTGGTAAGTGGTTGAGCCAATGCAGCGGATCTCGCCAGACGACAGCAAAGGCTTCAGTAGATTCGAAGCATCCATGACACCGCCAGACGCGGAGCCGGCGCCAATAATCATGTGAATCTCATCGATAAATAAGATCGCTTGCGGACGTTTACGTAATTCATTGAGCAGCGCTTTCAAACGCTTTTCAAAGTCGCCTCGGTACTTCGTTCCAGCCAGCAAGGCACCTAAATCCAGCGAGTAGACAACACTACCGAGCAACACATCGGGCACATCGCCATCGACAATACGTCGCGCCAAGCCTTCAGCAATTGCCGTTTTACCTACACCGGCTTCGCCGACCAATAAAGGATTATTTTTACGACGACGCGCGAGGATTTGCGCAACCCGCTCCAATTCGTGCTCACGGCCAATCAAAGGATCAATACGACCTTGGCGTGCTTGCTCGTTTAAATCTTGAGCATAGGCCAGTAAAGGATTGCTACCGGCTTCGCGCTCACCATCCTCACCTTCAGCGTCAGACTGCTGAGCATTGGGCTCGGAACGCTCATTGTCGACACCATGGGAGATATAGCTGACCACATCGAGGCGCTGCACATTGTGTTGATTGAGCAAGTACACCGCGTGACTGTCAGCTTCACTAAAGATTGCTACCAACACACTGGCGCCACCTACTTCGTCTTTACCTGAGCTTTGCCCATGGAATACGGCACGTTGCAACACACGCTGAAAACCCAAGGTTGGCTGAGTATCTGTTTCGTCGGCATGTTCAGGTAATAATGGCGTGGTGTTTTCAATAAAGGTGCGCAAATCGTGGCGCAACAATTCAATATTGACCCCACAACCACGCAGCACTCGAGCCGCTTCACGGTTCGCGTGCATCTTTAAATGCAAGATTGAGGGTGACCTCAAGTTCTAAATTCAACATGGTTTCACCTCACTTAGGCCACATACCTTTATGCGTCTTTTTCAACTTCACACAATAAAGGGTGATTGCAATCACGTGCATATTGACTGACCTGATGCGCTTTGGTTTCAGCAATATCACGGGTAAATATACCGCACACCGCAAAGCCTTGATTATGCACAGCCAACATCGTCTGTGTTGATTGTTCACGGCTCATGGCAAAAAAACTTTCTAACACCTCCACGACAAAATCCATTGGTGTGAAGTCATCATTGAGCATCAGTACCCGGTACATCGGTGGCGGTTGTAACACCGGGCGTGCTGGAGCAATGGCTAAATCGTCATTGTCTTGCTCAAAATAATCTGGGTTGGCAGGGTTAACGGTCATCTTTGGCTACGCTTTAAATTGCAATTAAATATATTGGTTTTAATCTTACTACGCTTTAGCCCATTGCGCTTAATCCTCTTCGCGAATACGCCAAGCATTGCTACGCTGAGTAACAGCTTTGAGATGAGTATAGAGGATGGCTCTGGTAATGCAGCTATTCGGATGCAAAGAGTTGCGGTACCAATAGTAACACTGCTTAAAAACTAGAACTTTTTGACCATCGCTAGCGCCACATACGCACTGATGTCAACTCAAAAACTGCGCATTTGAATAAACTTGTCCACATTTTAACGGTTGACTTTTTTATTTAGCACTTTCTCTGCATGCTTACTAAAAACTTTTAAAAACTCTCTTAACATATTGATTGTAAAGGCTTTTTTATAACGTTTGATTTTTCATCAATTTGAGCTACAGCCCCACAGCATCAGCCTTGCAGCCATTTAGCGAGCGCCAGCAGCCCCACCAGCAAACTCAAAGCTTGCACAAGCAGGCGACATCTGTGTCAGCGCGCCGTATCTGCACGAGCGAGCTATACCTGTATGAAATGAGATGGACCCACCCCCTTTGTGCCACGATGCGGGGTGAAACCCAGCATCCGAAAGTTCGGCATCCAAGAAGGTGAGTCCATCATGAACAAGTTTAATACAGTTGGCATCGATCTGGCGAAAAACGTTTTCCAAGTTCACATCAACGATCCACACGGTAAAAAACTCAGCAGCAAACAGATCAAACGCAATCAGTTGCTGAACTATCTGGTTCAACAGCCCGAGTCCTTGGTCGCCATGGAGGCCTGCTGCGGAGCCCATTACTGGGCTCGGGAGATCCGCAAGCTGGGTCATCAGGTCAAAGTCATTCATCCCAGCTACGTCAAACCGTTTGTTCAGCTGCATAAAAATGATCAGCGCGATGCCGCGGCCATTTGTGAAGCGGCCGTGCGGCCAAACATTCCAGCCGTAGCGGTCAAGTCAGCCGAACAGATGGATTTGCAGGCGATCCACCGGGTGCGCGAGAGGGTTGTCAAAGAGCGCACGGCGATTGGCAACGAGCTACGCGGTATCCTGCTGGAAGCAGGCATTACCATTGCTCAGGGTGTTGCTGCGCTGCGTTCACAGGTTCCTCTGTTGTTGGAAGATGCCGAAAACGGCATATCCCATCGTTTGCGATTACTGATTCAGGATTTAATGGATCAGTGGCGGATTGCTGACGACAGGGCACAACGTTACAAAGTCGAGCTGGAGCAGATTGCGACAGTCACTCCGCTATGCAAGCTGTTGATGAAGATTCCGGGTATTGGCCCGATTAATGCCACCCTGCTGCTGAGTCATGCAGGTGATGCCAAACACTTCAAGTCCAGTCGGCACTTTAGCGCCTATCTTGGCCTGGTGCCCAGACAATACGCCAGTGGCGGAAAAGAGCAGTTGGGTGGAATCACCAAGCATGGCAATGGTCATGTTCGCAAACAGCTGGTGCATGGCGCCCGCTCGGCCTATCGGTCATTACTGAAAGAACCGCAAAGCACACGGTTAGGCCGCTGGCTTGCCGGTCTTGAAGGCAAACACCCCAACAAAATCATCATTGCTCTGGCCAATAAACTGGCCCGCATCATCTGGGTGGTTTTGAGCAGGGAGGTGGCTTACCAAGCCAATTAAAGATCGCAAAAAGCAGTTATCAGGAAAAGTAATATTCTAGTTTTTACAAAGAGTTAATCATCACGAGGTTGCGCAGACCATTTAGGACACAACAGATCAGATCGGGTCGTTGAAACCTGCTTGCCCGCTTTGGCCATCAAGGCCGTGTATGAGATCAGGACAATGACAGCACATCTCATAATGGCTACGGCACAGAGCCGACTACAAAGCCGGATATAAGCGTGCAAATCTAACCTCTGTATAAGCGGGGTATGCCCGCGACAGGCTAAGCCGAGTCCGCGCAACCATCAGAACAAACGCAATGCCTGCAAGCCTGCCATCGCGGGTATGACCCGCTCCTGCAGAGCGATAAGGTGCCTGTATTTTAGCTATCAAGCAAAGGGATTAGCGCCACACACCTTTAGCGCTGCGATGGCTGTGCATCACTTGCACATAGTTGGCGCGATCATAGGCGCTGGGATCAATCGCTCGATCACGGCAGACACTGCCTTTAAGTTGCTGCACCGACTGATACTCATGCTCCGTCATCCATTCACGCATGCCCTGCTCAATCTCAGCGAGCGCCTGTGGACCTTGCTGCAATAACACGCTGCACAAATGCGTTACATCAGCGCCCGCCATTAAGGCTTTCAGCGCATCCTCTGCGCTATGCACGCCGCCGGTCACCGCCAACGATAAATCCACCTTGCCAAACAAAGTGGCAACCCAGTGGATGCGCAGCAGGTTTTCATAGGAAGACGACAAGCTAATGGTCGGCACCACTTCACGGGTCAGCAGATCAATATCCGGCTGATAGAAGCGGTTAAA
>SMES01000709.1_pt1 | contig 10256 bp, 8 predicted proteins | sample 2456241 | NCBI WGS metagenome assembly SMES01 (sample SAMN10132598, study PRJNA489261) | soil metagenome | isolation source: day1 antibiotic-silty clay loam soil | place: USA | reverse complement strand
CTGAGCGGGCATAGCTTGGTTTCTAAATACGGTGAAGACCCCATGCTTCGTCGTGGCTGGCTGGAGCAAGCGCTGAGTTGGTACAAACCGCCGCTCGATGCATCGGCACAAAACCCTCTTGCGGTCGACTTAAACGGACTACCACCGATGCTGGTGCAAGTGGGCGAGCAAGAATTACTTTTGTCTGACTCCACACGACTGGCAGAGCACGCCAGCAACTGTGGCGTAACATGCAGACTGGAAATATATGCAGCGCGTTGGCATGTCTTTCACTTACAGGCCTTTTCGTTAGGTTCAGCACGCCAAGCTATCGCGACACTCGCTATGTTTGCCCGCGAGCAGGTCAGCCAGTCTGCTGCCAAAGTGTCTACGCAGGTAGCCAACCCGACTCGGCAACCTTGACCTTTGCTGACAATAAAAAACGGCGCTGAATCACTTCAGCGCCGTTTCTTGAAACAATATCTGTCTGTTTAGCTGGCTATTTTTTTGCTTTTACTTTTCACAAAAGTCAGATTCAAAAAGTGCTCTAACGAGTCATCTAAAATATCTAACCAAGGCTCTGGCAACTCAGGTGCCAAGGTGTTGGTTAAAGTTGAACGATAGGCCTTTTCACGGAAGCCCATAATGTTTGCCAGCTTATCTTTTTGCCATTGTTTAAGAATATCGCCCTGCTTTTCGACGGCAAATTCAGGGTAATCAGTGGCATTGGTTAAATCACGAATATACTTCGCCTGAAACTCGATATCACCGTCAACATTGTCTACTTGTGCATATTCAGCCAACCATTTCTGCTCATCGGCTTGGCGAGTTTCTAAATCTGGCAGTTTGATCTGCTCCAGAATCACATCACGGGCATACCAAGCTTGCGCATCAAACATATTGAAGGTGAAGTATTGATCCTGCATGCCTAAATAGATCAGTTGCGGGTTAGGCTGCCAGAACACACCTTTGTATAAATTTTCCGGATACAAACAGTTATGGGTTTGTAGACGTAACTCATCGGGCATAAACGGGAAGTGGAATAAATAGCCCGTACACATAATCACTGCATCAAAACGCTGACTGCTGCCATCAATAAAGTGTGCGACATCACCTTCAAAACGGGTAATCACCGGCACTTCTTTAATGCCTTCAGGCCAGTCATAGCCCAACGCATGGCTGCGGTAGCTGATAGTGACCGAATTGGTGCCGTACTTGTAACACTGAGTACCAATATCTTCGGCAGAATAACTACTGCCCACTAAAAGAATATCTTTATCTTTAAACTCTAGCGCATCACGGAAATCATGGGCATGCATGACACGACCAGGAAACTCTTCCAAACCTTCAAAATAAGGCATGTTGGGTGTTGAGAAGTGGCCGGTAGCAACGACAACATAATCAAACTCATTGGTTTCCTGCTCACCGGTTTTATGGTTCATCACCGTGACCGTAAACAGCTTGGTTTCTTCGTCAAAGGTCACCCAACGCACTGGGCACTCAAAGCGAATGTACTGGCGAATATCTTGCTTATTGATCCGTCCCATAATGTAATCCTTGAGGACTTCACGCGGCGGATAAGAGGGGATCGGCTGACCAAAGTGCTCTTCAAAAGAATAGTCAGCAAACTCTAAGCATTCCTTTGGGCCGTTTGACCACAGATAGCGATACATACTGCCGTGGACGGGCTCACCGTTGCGGTCTAAGCCTGTGCGCCATGTGTAATTCCACATGCCGCCAATATCATTTTGTTTCTCGTAACAGACGATCTCTGGCAGGTTTTTAACCCCTGCTAAACGTGCTGCTTCAAATGCTCGTAATTGCGCTAAACCACTTGGACCTGCACCTAAAATAGCTATTTTTTTCTTAGTCAAAACATACTCCCTACAGTTGATCTGCGAGTATTGTAACATTTTTTGACAATCGTTGTTTTTATGACCAATTAGACGCAAATTGAATAATTGGCAATTTTCATTCAAGAATTGTTATAAATAATGAGATACGAGTCGTCTTTCGACCTAAACAGCCGTGTTATTAGCGTTTTAACACAGCAAAACAGACTCTTTTCACAGCCTGTAATAGCAGAATGATTCAAGCAGTTGTTATGTCAGATCAGCCATAAAAGACCGAAAAGCCTGAAGCACCAACGCAGGTGCCTCTACCTGTGGATAGTGCCCAACACCTTGTAATTCAGTGATCGGCTGTTTACCAACTAGCTCGTGGTAGCGCGTCACCATGTGCGCACCCGAGATAGGGTCTTCAACACCATCGATCAGGCATAAAGGTCGACTTGTTTGCTGCAGCGCACCGACCCAACGGCTACGAAACTGACGTCGCTCGCTCATATAGCCAATCAACTTATGAAACACCGCAAGCCCATTATTTGTATTAATCAGTTGCCAGAAGCCTTGCAGGTCTTCCTCAGACAAGGGTTGGGCGCAGATTTGCGTTAAGTTACGGCGAAACTTTTTCTCACTGATCATGCGTGCCAGCAAGAATCCCAACGGACTGATCAGCAGCTTTTGTAACAACACAGGTTTGTGCGTCTCAGGGAATAAACCACCATTGAGTAACGTCATGCTGAGAATATTGGTCTGACCCTCCAAATCACGCGCCAACAACTCTTGCGCCACAGTGTCGCCATAGTCATGCGCCAGCACATGGTAACTGTCGATATGCAGATGCTTTAATAAGGCTTGTTGCAGATCCGTTTGCACAGCAATTCGGTAATCACCGGTGGCCGGCTTGGCACTGAAGCCAAAGCCCAGCATGTCAGCCGCAATTAAATAATAATCCTGCGCCAACGCTGTCCACAGATGGCGCCAATCCCAACTGGCAGTAGGAAAGCCATGAATCAGTAGCAAGGCAGGTTTACTTGATTCACCAGCACAACGATAGAAAATACGTTGGCCATGAAAATCAAAATACTCTCCAGCACTGCGCCACTCAGCCAGGCTCAACGGCGCAGGCAAGACGTTAATCTCAGACATTCGACTCTCCGCTTTATATTTAAGCGTTATTATTGTTTTCATCCAACAGCAAGGCCAAGATCATCATCAGCCTTGTGCGGGGCAGCTCGTCATCGCTTAAAGCTGATAAGGCGCACCAAGGCGATCAAGACGTCGCAATAATCCAGGCCAAGCCAATTGACCGCCGGCGTTACGGGTCACCGCTTGTCCCGCTTGCTGAATACCGGCCAAAATCGCATCAGGAATCGTAATCAGTTCTTGGCCACTGCTTTGTGCCAGCAGTTGTATTTCACAAGCGCGCTGCAGGATATACATATTGAGAAACGCATCAGGGATGCTCGCCGCACACGTCAGTAAGCCGTGATTGCGCAGAATCAGAAACTGCGTGGCACCCATATCCGCTACCAGACGCTGTTTTTCCTCGGGGTTTAAAGCAACGCCTTCGTAATCGTGATAACTCAAACCTGATAATGGAAACAGCGACTGTTGCGACAACGCCAGTAAACCCTGTTGCTGGATCGATACCGCGACACCTTCTTTGGTGTGCAGATGCATCACACATTGCGCATCCTCACGGGCTTCATGCACGGCACTATGAATGGTAAAGCCTGCAGGATTGACCTCGTACTCCGACGCCATCACCTTGTTACCATGCAAATCAACTTTCACTAAACTGGACGCACTGACTTCCTCAAACAGCATGCCGTAAGGATTGATCAGAAAGTGATGCTCAGGCCCCGGCACGCGTGCCGAAATATGGGTAAAAATCAAATCATCCCAGCCGTATTGCGCAACAATGTTGTAGCACGCGGCCAAATTGACTCGCACCTGCCACTCTTCTGCAGACACCTGATCACGGATACTTGTGGTATTCATCGGCCATTCCTCTGTCATTATTTTTGTTAGTTCAGACTAAACGCTCTCCATTTTTACCATACCAGCGCTGGATATGCTTGAGCCTATTGGTTTGGCTAAAGTAGAGCAACTAGCCACAAAGCAAAGCAAAGCATCGCTATTGGCTTGGTGCTTGCAGTGGTCGCAAATAACGCAGATAAAATTGGTTACTAAACAGCTCATTAGGATCATAGGTCAGCTTCAGAGCAGCAAATTCAGCAGCCTGGGGATAGGCCTGCAAAAACTGTTCAACTGATGCGTGCGGGCGATAGGGTAAATAATAACGACCGCCAGCTTTCAGGCTTGCATCAATAAGCTCAGCAGTCATCTGCTGCATACTTTCTTCAGCAGCCTCTGTGCGCGCTTGGCTAAACAGCATCACCACCGCAATCATGTTTTGATCGGCATAACGCAGGAATGTATCACTGTCTTTATCTGCTTTAAAAATTCTGCGAGCTGATCTGCCGGGACAAAGTACTCGTGCAGGATGTCAGTCTGCTCATCTTGACGATTGCTATACAGCGCTACCGGACTATTGAGCAGTTGGTTACGCGACACAATACTGGCACCGATTTTCTCACCAAAAGCGCTTTCTAAGTTCCAGCGCAGTCTTTTTCCGTAATCACTACCAACCGAACTGCGAAATACCGTGCGCTTTAGCGGATCAAGAGATACAGGCTCTAAGGTTGGAAGAGGCTGCGTGATGCCATCAGCATTGCGATAAACCGTCAGAATTGCATCTTCAAGAAAAGATTGTTCTGCCACCCGTAAACGACCGTAGGCCATTTCCACAGAAGCATCGCCATCCACCACCTTGTGCATCACCTTGGCGAGGTGCGCTGCTGGAATCGAATAACGCTCAACCTGATACCACTGATTGGCAACCGTCCACAACTGCGCTTCTAAGATGATCCCAAACAAGCCGTAACCACCCAGCGCCAACGAGAAAAGTTCAGGATTTTCTTCACGACTGCAGTGCAGAATGCGCCCATCGGCGATCAATAAACGCAAGGATTTGACTGACGAGGCAATCGGTGCACGCTTAGCTTGCCAACCATGCACATTAGCGCTGAGCGAGCCACCCACAGAGAAAGAGCTGTCCGATTGCATAATCGCTACTGAGCGACCGTGTTCGTTAAGGAAAGGGATGACCTCATCCCACAAAGCACCCGCCTGCACCGTCAGCACTCGGCCATCGGCGCTCAACCTCATCGCCTTAAAGGGCAGCATATCAATCACAATGCCATCCGCAGCAATGGTATGGCCACCCATGGAATGCCTAGCACCAGCGATGGATACCGAAAGCTGCTCGCGCTGGGCTCTAGCGAGCAATTCGATCAACTGCTGTTCAGCCGCCTGTGGTGCTGCAGGTATTTGCCACACTTCCTGCACCCGTGCGCTACTCAGGCGACTAGCATCATCAACATGTTCAGTGGCGACAGCTGTAATCGAGTTCTGGTCTTGCACGGCGGTCGCCACTAAATGCAGCGCTGGAACACCCACCGCAATGAAGATGGCAACGACTATAGAAAGCTTCAACAAGCGTCTGAAACGCAGGTATTTCTTCATGGTATTCTCTAGCAAAGCTTGTGCTAATCGCTTAAGTTACTCAAGCAAAACCAAGATCGAGCACGCCTTCTTGATCTATATTTTATATTTAGCACTTACATATTTTAATAAATCGCGACAAACTAATAGACTATGAGAAATTTATATATCAGACTATTAAGTTAATACTGCGCGTACAGTTTCTACCTTCATTTTTAGCTTGATACAAGGCTTTATCGGCTAGATCAATCAATAGTTCTGCAGTCTTATCGCTATCGGGTATAAAGCTTGCCACGCCCAGACTTGCTGTAATGCCGATTACCTGATTAGCAAATATAATATCTAAGCGTTCAATTTCATTTCTAATACGCTCAGCAATATTAATCGCACCTTGTTGATCGGTATCAGGCAAAACAATCGCTAATTCTTCACCACCGTAACGGCACACCAGGTCTGATGTGCGCTGAACAACATTATGTACAGTGCTCGCAACCATTTTTAAGCATAGATCACCGGCTAAGTGGCCATAGGTATCATTAATCCTTTTAAAATAATCAAGATCGATCATTATTAATGATAGGTGTGATTGACCACCCAATGCCCCACCAAATTCTTTACTCAAAATATCATCAAAGTAACGTCGGTTACGCACGCCGGTCACTTGATCCATTGTCGACAGATCTGATAATTCTTTGTTTAGAGTATTTACTTTTTCTAACGCGGCTTGCAGGTCTTGCGTACGCGACTTAACACGGCTTTCAAGTTCTTGATTTTGTTTTTTCTGAGTAGAAATAAGCTTTTCTTTCATCCGCAGCGACTCTCTTTCTGCGGTAAACCGTCGCTGTGTTGCATCATACAAGCGTTCAGCAAGTGCAAAGGACAATAAAACAATCTCAATGGCTGAGCCGATTTGCGCTGCAGATTCGGTAAATCCTGTACGCGGTATAATGCCTAATTTGTTTAGTGCAAGTATGCTGATACCCAGTAAGAAAGCAGTCCAAGCAGCGGCAAAATAAATCTCATACTTATACATTCTATTTAGCATCACGTAATAGGTAACAACTAAGACAGTGAGGCTAGAAATTATTGATAAGATTGCTACGTAAGGAATCATCGTTGAATAGCTATATACAACAGCTAAAGCCGCGACCGTCCCAGCTATAAAAGTTTGTATAGATGTAAAGATATAGATCTTAGGAAAAAACCGTTTTATTTTTAAAAAACTATTTACAAAGATAAGTGAAGAAAACAAGCCTAAAGGCACACCTATTGCGATGCTTTTTTCATGCCATGCCGGTAAGTTTGGCCAAAGAAATTGATAAGCAAAACCTGAAAGTGATAACTGATTGCTAATAAAAGTAGTGACATAAAAAACATAAAACAAATAAAGCTTATTACGTAGTCTAAAAAATAAAAACAAATTATACAGTAGCATAACTAAGGCAATGCCATAGTAAAGACCATTTTCCATAAGAACATTCTGGTCTTTTTCAAAGAACGAATTGCTGGGCCAAAGTGCTAAAGAAAGCTGTACGGCGCTTGATGAGCGTATTTTTAAAAGAATGGTTTGATCGTGCTCTATTTTAGGCGTTGGAAATAGAAACAATCGGTGCTGTATGGGCCGCTCAGAAAAATTACGCTTATCTCCGGTGAAAATCGTTTCAAGTATTTTCCCGTCATCAACTCGGTAATAAGTAATCTCGTCCAACAGCGCATAGTCGAGCTCTAACACGCTGTCATGATTCTGTGCAGGTAAAGTAAAGCGAAACCAGTAGGTATGGGGTGAAAAGCCATAGGATGGTGAAGCAGAATTGATTTTTTGCCAATCTAGATCTTTCTGCGCAAGAATCTCATGCACCGTTAATTGATGCTCAGGATCAATCAGTGCTTCAATTTGTGCACCGGTTATCTTAAGCGGCTGATGCTCTTGTGCGTAAACAAGATTGCTAAGGAAAATTGTAAAAGTAACTAAACAAGCAATCCCTAGCTTGAACCTAGACTTTAATTGGATGATAAATTTCCCCAGTACCAGAGTGCAAATCAATGCAGATACAAATAGAGCACAGTCTTTAATGTGTCAATCTATTTTACGACAAAATTTTAAGATTATAGAAGTAGTTAAATCAAATACTGAGAATTTATTTCGAATAAAAAACAGCATATCGAAAGCATCGGTCATCAATGAAATTTTAATCCGCGGTTGTTGCTATAAGCATCTCTACTCGTCGTTTAAAGTTATTTTATACAAGCTAGCAATCACTCGCGATTAAACATCGATTAGGATTTTTATATTTGAAACTAAGTTAGCTGTTAAGCATTGAGCTTAGCGGCAATTTTAGCCACATGCGCACCCTGATGGCGGGCGATCGCTAACTCACGTGGATCAGGTTGGCGTGAGCCATCACCACCGGCAATTGTCGATGCACCGTAAGGTGTACCGCCGCCCACTTGTGAGACATCAAACAACTCTGGCGTGGTGTAACCGACTGGCACAATGATCATGCCGTGGTGTGCCAGCGTGGTCCAGGTTGAGGTGATGGTCATTTCTTGGCCACCACCGGTACCTGTTGAAGTGAATACGCTAGCAACTTTACCGGCCAGCGCGCCTTTCGCCCACAGACCACCGGTTTGGTCGAAGAAGTTGCGCATCTGCCCGCTCATGTTGCCGAAGCGCGTTGGTGTACCAACGATAATGGCATCGTAATCAGCCAACTCTGCTGGTGTCGCCACTTCTGCAGCTTGATCCACTTTACCACCGGCATTTTTAAAAATTTCAGCGCTCATGGTTTCGGGTACACGTTTTACCGTCACCTCAACACCAGCCACGCCGCGTGCGCCTTCAGCGACCGCATTGGCCATGGTTTCGATATGGCCGTACATTGAGTGATAAAGAACCAATACTTTAGTCATTTTTGTTTCCTCTTTTAAGACTTAACTTTGTTGATCTGTTTGCTAATCAAGGCAAATCACTTGCCAAGCATCCCCCGATGGGGAAGTTTCTGTTAAACGTTCAATTTTAAGGTCAGCACAATTCACTGCACATTCATACTGAACATGGATAGCATGTTTTATGCGACATCCACTAGCACAATTTCGCTGTCCTGCTGCGCGCTCACTTTAAGCAAGGTTTCATCGCTGATCGCCACGCCATCACCGGCTGCAGCAACCACGCCGTTGATCTCGATCTGGCCACTGGCCGGCACTAGATACACTTTGCGTCCAGGGGCAATTTGATACTCGGTGCTTTGCCCAGCCTTTAGCGTTGCCGCGACTAAACGGGCATTGGCACGAATTGCTAGCGCGTCAGTATCTCCGGGTAAACCACTGGCCAGAGTGACAAAAGAGCCACTGCGCTCGCCCTTTGGAAAAGGCTTAGTGCCCCAGCTTGGCGGCAAGCCCCTTTCATCAGGCATAATCCAGATTTGAAAGATCTGTGTGGCCACATCCTCTTCATTCATTTCACTGTGAGCGATACCGGTGCCAGCACTCATCACCTGTACGTCACCAGCTTCAGTGCGGCCACGGTTACCGAGATTATCTTCGTGGGTAATCGCACCGCTGCGCACATAGGTGATGATTTCCATATCGCGATGTGGGTGCGGTGGAAAGCCAGAGCGCGCGGCGATGCTGTCATCGTTCCAGACGCGCAGTTGACCCCAACTCATACGTTTTGGATTGTAATAATCGGCGAAAGAAAAATGGTGGCGAGTATCCAGCCAGCCATGTTGAGCGCCGCCAAGCTCGTTGTAAGGTCGTAGTTCAATCATGGTAAAACCTCCTGCTGATATTTAATTCTTATCAGCCAAACATGCTGGTTATGGAATCAATACAATCTTTTCTGCCGCGCCAGCGCTAACCTGTTGATAGGCAGCAACGGCTTGCGACAGGGGTAATTCGACAAATCCGCTGGGCGCTGGCAGTCAGGCTGTAGAGCAGCGAATTAATCCCCACAATTGAGCCGCCACGGCGATACAGATTCAAGGACGACAAACTGATCACGCCATCCTTTGGTGCGGCAATAATCGCCACACGACCAAAGGTATCGACTGTATTGACTGCTGCTGCAAGCCAGAAGCCTGTGGTTTCAAAAATCACTTCAGGCGCTTGTTGCTTGAAGTGCTGACGTGCTTGCTCTGGCAGTTGCCCTTCTTGGCTTAACTGAAAAGCCTTAATACCTTGCGCTTGCAGGCTTTGCACAACATCCGCACGACGTGCCGCCATGACCACGTCGGCACCGCGCGCCTCGGCTAAAACCTGTGCCGCTTTAGCCACTGCTCCAGCACCGATAATCAGCAAACGCGTTCCCGCTTTAACGTGGCTGCGCTCAAGGGCATCCCAAGCGGTGATAAAAGGCACGCCGCAGGTTGCCGCTTGAGCAAAGGTTAACGACTTGGGTAGCGGCGTGACTGCGTTGACTGGCACCGCGACATACTGCGCATGGCAACCATCACGATAAAAACCAAAACCCTGACCGCTACCGCCCCATACGGCTTGACCCAGCAACTGTTCAGGCCCTTCAACAATCACGCCAGCAAAGTCCCGGCCGGGTATACGTGGCGTGGTGGTGTAAGGAAACAAGCCCAGCACATTCTTAATATCGCTGGGATTGACGCCGGTGGCACGCACCTCAACCAATACCTCGCCCGCAGCTGGCACGGGCTTTGCCAAGCCATGCAATTGCAATGTATCTAAAGAGCCAGTTGCAGAAAACTGTAGCGCTTGCATAAGAGACCTCCATCACTGGGTTATGAGCGATACCGAACTGAGCAGCGAGTCAATAGCCGCTCAGCCGGCTTGGTTATATAGCAACAATCACTTGCGACCATGTGGTCGAGCAAAATCTAGCACTGGACCCGCTGGCACCAC
>SMES01000145.1_pt1 | contig 10312 bp, 6 predicted proteins | sample 2456241 | NCBI WGS metagenome assembly SMES01 (sample SAMN10132598, study PRJNA489261) | soil metagenome | isolation source: day1 antibiotic-silty clay loam soil | place: USA | reverse complement strand
CTTTTTTAAAACAATCAAAAATGAATGGTTATATCGATTTAAATACACTTCTTACACTCATTTACACAACTCTGTAGAAGATTATATAAATTGGTATAACACTAAAAGAATACATTCATCTTTAGGGTATCTTTCTCCCCTGGAAATGGAAGTTAAATTAAGAAGAAAGTTAAATAAAACAGATTGAAAAATTTTGTCCCAAAATTAGTAGGAATTCCACTTCTTTAATTCTATTAACTAAAATCTTCACAGTTGGCATATCTTGAATGCCTGAAACGCCATGACCCGCAAACCAGATATCTTTCCAGGCCTTTGATTCATTCTCGCTTCACAAGAAATATTTAGTCTCTTTTGAATTTATATTTCACTTGAAATTTTATCAAAATCCAAAATCAACCTCATAAACAATACGGATTAACAGGCTTTATATTATCCATAGCTTTATCTGCAAGGTTATTGATTTTTGAAAATATGGAGTTTAAAAAACGTGTTGACAATCTTAATTTTCTGACGATTGAGATTTTGCAGAGGGATGCGAGAAAAAAAGAGCTTGAAATTGACGATGCTTAGAATAAAATTTACAAATAATACAATCGATACAACAAAGAAGGTAATTTAATTTTCCTAAGCCAACGATATTGATTTAAAAACACTGCAGTTTTCATCAAAAACTGATAAGAAAAAGAAGGTTTTAAAGGAGTTTTCAAGATTTCCAATTGCGCTATAAAACCTTGAAATTCATTTTCAGTTAATTCATTTTTGTGATTTCGAATATCATACTCTAAAGCAAAAACATAACCATTTAAATAAGGCATCCATTTTTCATGACCATGATCCTTTAAATATGTCCTAAAATACCGAATCATAAATTCTACTGCCTTTTCTTGTTTTGATAGGCGTTCGTAAACAGATTGCTGCGTGCGCTCTGGATCTAATCTAATGCCTACATCAGCTGAAAAACTCCCTTTCAAATATTTCCATTTCAAATCTGGATGCAATAAAGCCCTAATATGCATTTCTGGATCTTGCAATCGTTGAAAATGAGGAGTAAACCCTCGATTCTTTTTTAAAAAATCTGTGGCCCAAAGTGGATTAGAGATCGTCCATGGCAAATCAAACTTTAAAAACTTCTTTAAAGCCCATGCTGTTTTATCTTTTGCAGATTTATAGCTCTTTTGATGAAGACGTTCAATATTTATTTTATGAAACCATGCTTCATTTTCTTGATAAAAATAAGCCTCTTGAAAAACGATCATATTTAGCTCTGGATTTTCAGCCACGACATGCATTCTCTCTTTCAATGCAAAAGGCCTTAATACATCATCAGCATCTAAAAATAAAATCCATTTCCCTTGAGCTTTCTTAATGCCTATATTCCTACAAACCGATGCGCCTTTTAAGTCATTTCGAACTTGACTTCTTGATATAAAATGAATATTTTGATGTTGCTCTGCTGCTTTTTGAGCTATTTTAGTGGAATGATCCGTAGAACCATCATCTATTAAAAGCATTTCCCAAGCAGTCCAAGTTTGTGCTACAACGCTATCGATTGTAGCTTGTAAATACCGCTCTTTATTATAAATGGGACAAATAATAGTGACTTCACAGTTCATATCCATTTCCAAATTTAACCCACATAATACACACTATTTTTATTCAAAACCTCAACAAGCTGATTACCAATCACTTAAAGCCATTTAAACTAAAAAACACAACTCAAAATGGGTTTTATAATACTTATATTTCTATTCTTTTGATTTTCAATTTCGCTTGATTCGCTCTGACATCGTGCACTATTATCGGGGAATGACGAATTTCATCTAAAATCAAAATGATCCTCACGAATCATGCGAGTGAACTAAGTTCCAATTCCATAATGTTGGAATCCCAAATTAGTTATAAACTTTCTATCATATAAATTTCTACCGTCAAAAATGACAGGTTGTTTCATGATTTTCTTCAATACATCCCAAGCAGGAATTCTAAATTCTGCCCATTCTGTAATCAAAACGACAGCATCTGTTTCATTAGCTGCATCATAGATGTCATGTGCATAATGGATTTTATCCTTGAAATAATGCTTTTTAGATTGTTCCATTGCAACCGGATCATAAGCCTTAATTTTAGCTCCTTTGTCCAACAGCTCTTGGATAATCATCACGGAAGGCGCATCTCTCATGTCATCCGTATTAGGCTTGAAACTCAATCCCCAAATGCCTATAGTCAATCCCGATAAATCCTCCCCAAAATGCTGAACAATTTTCTCCACCATTCTCTTTTTCTGGCTCACATTCACTGCTTCTACGGCTTGTAAAACTTTCAACTCATAACCCAAACCTTTTGCAGTTTGAATGATAGCATTCACGTCTTTAGGGAAGCAAGACCCTCCGTAACCCACACCAGGATAAATGAATTTCTTACCAATTCGCGGATCCGTTCCAATCCCTTTTCTCACCCAATCCACATCAGCGCCAACTAATTCACAAAGATTCGCAATTTCATTCATGAAACTGATTTTCGTTGCCAACATAGCATTTGCAGCATATTTTGTCATTTCAGAGGAAGCGATATCCATAAAAATATTTCGCTCACCACTCAATTGAAACGGTTTGTACAATCGAAACATAATTTCCTTTGCCTTTTCATCCTCAATACCAATCACTACTCTATCCGGACTTTTAAAATCATCTATCGCTGCACCTTCTTTTAAAAACTCTGGATTAGAAGCAATCGAAAAAGGAATATCTACTCCTCTTTTCTTCAATTGATTTTCAATAATTTCTTTGACTTTATAAGTTGTTCCAACAGGCACAGTACTTTTGGTCACGACAACCATATAATCTTTTAAATAAAGTCCTACTTCTTCTGCGACTTGAAAAACGTATTTTAAATCAGCTTGCCCATTCTCCCCTGTTGGCGTTCCTACAGCTATAAATAAGACCTGTGAACCTTCCATTGCTTTTTCCAAATTAGTCGTAAACTTCAAGCGACCGCTTTTTGCATTTCGCTCAACCATTTCTTCCAAACCCGGTTCATAAATAGGTATTACACCTTCTTTAAGTTGATTTATTTTCTCTTCATCTATATCCACACAAGTCACATCCACTCCAATATCTGCGAAACAAACGCCAGAAACTAAACCCACATAGCCTGTTCCTACCACCGTTATTTTCATGCTTATTTATTTAAAACTTTTTCAATATAATCGTAATATTGACCTTTTTGATCTTTAATATCTTTTAATACTGCTGATTTAGACACCCATTTTTTATAGTATGCAATTTCTTCTAAACAAGCAATTTTCAAACCTGTCCTGTGTTCTACAACTTTTACAAACTCCGTTGCGTCTGTTAATGATTCATGCGTTCCCGTATCTAACCATGCATATCCACGTCCCATTTTCTGTAAAAACAACTGTTGATTTTCTAAATACGCTTGATTGACATGCGTGATTTCCAATTCTCCTCGTTCAGAAGGTTTGACAGCATGTGCTTTTTTCACCACGCTATTCGGATAGAAATAAAGACCTACTATAGCAAAGTTTGATGGCGGATTTGTTGGTTTTTCTAATAATGCGACCACTTCTCCCTTATCATTAAAATCGGCAACTCCATATCGCTCAGGATCTTCCACATAATAACCAAATACGACTGCCTGTTCTTCTTCTTGAACTTTCTTCACAGAAGTCTGTAGTAATTCTTGTAAGCCGGCACCATAAAATATATTATCGCCTAAAATTAAACACACATCGTCATGGCCTATAAAATCTTCACCAATAATAAATGCTTGTGCTAAGCCATCAGGCGTCGGTTGTTCAGCATAAGATAAGCTAATCCCAAATCGACTTCCATCTCCTAACAATGCTTTAAAATTAGGCAGGTCTCTAGGCGTAGAAATGATTAAAATATCCTGAATATCTGCTAACATAAGTACAGATAAAGGATAGTAAATCATTGGTTTATCATAAATAGGTAGCAATTGCTTAGAAACCACTTGCGTCAATGGATGCAATCTCGTTCCCGCTCCTCCAGCTAATATAATCCCTTTCATTTTTTTACCCATAATGTCTACAACAGTGATTTAATTTTACGAAAATAAAAAAATTACTTGGCTTCTATAATGTATTTAATCTCTTGTTCGGTTAAGAATGCTAAAAACTCATCATTCAACAACACTTTTGTAAAATCACCCACTAAATCCACTTCAATATCTTTCTCGGAATCTATCAAATTAATACTCAATGTCGTCGTTCCTTCATAACGATCTAAATTTTCAATAAACGTTTTAAAAGACGCTTCATTCAGCTTTCTAACATCCAATTGGATTTTCAATTTATCTGTCAAACGCGTTTTAACATCTTCCAATAGCATGGCTTGTTGAATTTTAAACTCTAACTGATCGCTTCCTCTAAATCTTGGGCGATAAGTACCCACAAGCATTACTTTCTGTTGTCTTTCAGCGTACATGCCATAGTTTAAATGATCTTCTCCATTTAAGAAAATATCTAATTTCCCATTATAATCTGAAATAGTCAATTTAGTAAACGATTTCCCTGCTCTGGAAACCCCTTGAAACCCATCGGTTATAATCCCTGCAATACGTACTCCAGAAACTTCTTTATAATGTTCTAAGTGATTAATAGGAATAATATTAAAGTGTTTCATTTCAAACTTGAACTGATCCAAAGGATGTCCACTTAAATACATTCCAAGAACTTCTCTTTCTTTTTCTAAACCCACGTGTAATGGCCATGGTTCGATAGGATACATTGTCGGCATTGGAATATCCGGCATTTGCTCTTCTCCAAATAAACTGTTCTCTGTCACTGTTTTAGCAGCCACAAAATTATTTCCATATTTCACAATTCTTTCAATACCTGTCAATCCATCTTCTGTAGAAGCTTCCACTAATAAAGCTCTGTGCACGTCTTCAAAGCAATCAAATGCGCCACCCAATGCTAGAGATTCTAAAGAGCGACGATTCACCGTTCTTTGGTTGACTCTCGTAATTAAATCGAACATGTCTTTAAACAGTCCGTTCTCTTCACGTTCACTCACAATTTCATCTACCGCTGCTTCCCCTACCCCTTTCAAAGCTCCCAATCCAAAGCGAATAACCCCTTTTTTATTTACTGCAAATCCTTTTAAAGACTCATTAATATCTGGACCTAAAACTTCAATACCCATTCTGCCACATTCCTCCATAAAGAAGGTGATCTTATCCAAAGCACCTTGGTTATTCAAAACTGCCGCCATGTATTCTGAAGGATAATGCGCTTTTAAATAAGCAGTTTGATAGGCTACGAAAGCATAACAAGTGGAGTGAGATTTATTGAATGCGTATTGTGCGAATTTCTCCCAATCCGTCCAAATCTTTTCTAATTCTTTTTCGGGATGTCCTTTCGCTGTCGCGCCTTCAATGAATTGTACTTTCATTTCAGCCAGTACGCTTGCTTGTTTATTTCCCATTGCCTTTCTCAATACGTCTGCGTCTCCTTTAGAGAAGCCGCCTAATTTTTGAGAAAGCAACATCACCTGTTCTTGATATACCGTAATCCCATAAGTTTCCTCCAAATACTCCTCCATTTCAGGCAAATCGTAATGGATTTCTTCAGAACCATGTTTACGAGCAATGAAATTAGGGATATAAGCAATAGGTCCGGGTCTATATAAAGCATTCATTGCAATTAAATCCGCGAATTGATCGGGTTTTAAATCACGTAAATGCTTCTGCATTCCTGCACTCTCAAACTGAAACGTTCCATTCGTATCTCCTTTTTGATAAAGTTCATAGGTCTTAGCATCATCTAAGGGCAAATCATCTAAAATGATTTTCACATTATGATTTCGTTCTATTAAAAGAAGTGCATCTTTTAAAATAGTTAGGGTTTTAAGTCCTAAAAAGTCCATCTTAATTACCCCCGCATCCTCAATGATAGAACCATCAAATTGAGTGATAAGTAGGTTAATATCCTTGACTTTAAATACCGGTATAAGTTCAGACAAATCGCTTGGTGCAATAATTATTCCTGCTGCGTGAATTCCAGTATTTCTAATGGAACCTTCTAAATGTTCCGCTTCCTTGAGTACTTTTCCTGTAATCGTACTTTCATCTGCTCGAAGGCTTCTTAGTTGATTTACACCTTGAATTTCCTCGTCTTTTAAATTTTCTTTTTCTTTCAAGCTCACCACACCACTTTTATTGGGTGTGAGTGGTGCATTCAAGAGTCGTCCTAAATTAATCCCTGGTTTTTCTGGAACTAATTTCGCTAAATCATTAGACTGTGCTAAAGGCAAATCCATCACTCTCGCCACGTCTTTAATACTACTTTTGGCTGCCATCGTACCATAAGTTACAATATGTGCAACTTGGCTTTGGCCATATTTATCTACTACATAATCAATCACTTTTTGCCTACCCACATCGTCAAAATCCGTATCAATATCCGGCATGGAGTTACGATCTGGATTTAAAAAACGCTCAAATAGGAGATTGTATTTTATAGGATCAATATTAGTAATTCCAATACAATAAGCCACCGCACTTCCAGCTGCAGAACCACGACCTGGTCCTACTAAGACACCTAAGTCCTTACCTGCCTGAATAAAATCTGCTACAATCAAGAAATAACCTGCAAAACCCATGGTTCTAATCGTGAACAATTCAAAATCTAAACGTTCTTGAACTTCTGGCGTTATTTCATCATATCTTTTTCTCGCACCTTCATAAGTCAAGTGCTTTAAAAAAGCATCTTCATCATCATTAAACTCTTGTGGGACTTTAAAATGAGGTAATAAAATATCTTTCTTTAGCTGTAAAGGCTTGATTTTATCAACAATGTCCTGTGTATTTTCAATCGCTTGCGGAATGTCTTGATAGACATTGATCATTTCCTGAGTGGATTTGAAATAAAACTGATCATTAAAAAAACCAAATCGCTGACTTTTTGCCGCCGGACTATTATCTTCATAATCTTTACGAATAGGCGTACTTTGTTTTTCACCTGTATTTAAGCAAAGTAAAATATCATGCGCATTATAATCTTCCCTATCTAAATAATGAGAATCATTAGAAGCTATAATCGGTACTTTATATTTTTCTGCAAATTTCAATAAGACATGATTCACGCGCTCTTGCTCTTCCATACCATGGCGTTGAATTTCCACATAGAAATCCTCACCAAATAAGTCCAACCACCATTTAAACAACTCTTCTGCTTTAGCTTCAGACTCCTTTAAAATTGCTTGTGGGATTTCTGCACCAATACAACAAGTAGTGGCAATTAATCCTTTATGATATTGTAAAACCAATTCTTTATCAATACGAGGAAACTTCCCATAAAGTCCTTCCGTAAATCCCAAAGAACAAAGTTTGATTAAGTTACGATAACCTTCTTCATCTTTCGCTAAAAGCAATTGATGATGTCTAATATCTCTACCTTCTTCTCTGGTAAAGGATTGTTTATGTCTATTTTCAACTAAGTAAAATTCGCAACCTACGATCGGTTTTACTACCGGTTCTTTTATATCATTTCCATGCTCATCTTTTCCTACTACTTTGGTATTCTTCCAGGCTTCTGCTACAAATCGAAAAGCGCCAAACATATTCCCATGATCTGTTAAAGCAACTGCAGGCATTTCATCCTGTGCAGCTTTTTTAAACATTTTAGGAATATTGGTTGCTCCATCTAATAAAGAAAACTGTGTATGATTATGTAAATGTGAAAACTTCATGATTTTTTTATTCTTCGATATTTATAAAACTAAGTAAAACGAATATAAAAGGGACCTTTTGTGTTAAAAAGTGTTAAAATTTAATCTTAACCCATCCTTTCTTTCTCTTCCCACGTCTAATAGTGTAGAGAACATTCTTATTGAAACTTGAACCATTCAATGAAAGTGTATCGTTTTTCTCATGTGTAAACTAATAAAAGCTGGTGTCCCATACATCAGCTTTTACTTTTTACTGCACTTCCAGGAATGCGTAATCTTGTTTGACTTGCTCTAAGATATCTAGTATTTCGTTTGCTTCTAGACTTTGAACAATGCGATGTCTTACTTCCTTAATATTAGGCAATCCTTTTAAATAAGTTGCATAATGTCGTCTCATTTCTAAGACGCCTAATTTATCTCCTTTCCATTTTATAGATTCCATGAGATGTTCGATACAAACATCCACTCTTTCATCTATTCTCGGAAGAGGTAATAATTCACCTGTATTTAGGTAATGTCTTACTTGTTGAAATATCCATGGTGCTCCAATCGCTGCACGTCCTATCATGATTCCATCTACTCCATATTTCTCTTTATATAATAAAGCTTTTTCTGGATGATCTATGTCTCCATTTCCAAATATTGGAATATGGATTCTTGGATTTTCTTTTACTTTTTGGATTAAGGTCCAGTCAGCTTCTCCTTTATACATTTGCATCCGAGTGCGCCCATGAATGGACAAGGCTTGAATCCCTACATCTTGCAATCTTTCTGCGACCTCTTCAATATTTTTAGTTTGCTCACACCAACCTAAACGAGTTTTTACTGTTACGGGCAAATTCGTAGATTTAACTACAGCTTCTGTGAGTTTAATCATTTTAGGGATGTCTTTGAGAATCCCTGCACCTGCTCCTTTACAAACTACTTTTTTAACAGGGCACCCAAAATTGATATCTATCAAATCTGGTTGTGTGGCATCTACAATTTTAGCTGCTAATTCCATCGCTTCTTCATCTCCACCAAATATCTGTATGCCTACAGGTCTTTCGTAGTCGAAAATATCTAGTTTTTGACGACTTTTTATGGCATCTCTAATCAAACCCTCTGATGAGATGAATTCAGTGTACATCAAATCTGCTCCATACTTTTTGCACAAAGCTCGAAAAGGTGGATCACTCACATCTTCCATGGGAGCTAATAATAATGGAAACTCCCCTAACTCTATTGAACCTATTTTAACCATTTCCGTCTGAATTTAAGACTTACAAAATTACGAATTAATATAGAGTTTAGTTTTTTAAAATTATTTCTTTGTGTGGGGTTGGGTTTTTGGTGTTTTTAGAAGGTGTTATGTTATCGTTTTCCGAAGTTGGAAATAGGAGTTGAAAATTATGAATGGAGAATTATGAATTATGAATTATGAATTATGAATTGAGAAAGACTGAGTGATCGGTGGCGGAACACCAACCACAGGGGAAGGTAATCGTTATGTAATGAAATAGAATTGGAGGAATATTATAAAAAAGAAGTAGGACGAATTGTGAGATTGGGTTTAGACTTATGCCTTTTGGCTTTTGGCTTTTGGGGAAAAAAGCATTAAAAGATTGAAAAAAACAAGTGGTCGGTGGCGGAACACCAAACACAGAAGGAATTCGTTAGGAATATGTGGTGGTAGAGTACTTATAAATGTATTTTATTTTAGAACAATACACAATAAGATCTCTTTTTATCCAAACCCTCACTTTACATCATTATAATATAATTCTTTGTTTTCTATAAATTCTATCGTTGAGTTGCTATCAACTAATTTTAAGTGATCGCCAGTTTTAATAACATAAAAAGGTGACGGACTTAATATCCAATCATAAATCAATGAAGGCGTTTTTTCTGGGCTACATACCAAAGCCTCCTCATTTTTAAATAAAAAAAGAAAAGCAGTTGGATCTGGATAATAATTCATAATACTACTTACTTCTCGATCAATATATAAATATTGTTCTTCCATAATAACCACTACAAAGACTTGATGATTGGGATAATCCTGCTCAAAATGATGCTTCATATCTTTATAACATGGAATGCATGACCTTTCTGTTTTAAATACCAAAATATAGTTTTCAGATAACCTACTTTCTATGAGTGGCTCCAAAGCAACATCTACCACACAGTCCAAGACAAGATGAACTGATTCTTCCAAAGAAGATTGAGCACAGACTCCTCTTATGGATAACAAAAACAAAGCGCAAAAGACAACTAATCTTCTATAATATATTTTGACATTATCCATTGTTTCCCATTTTTTCTGGTCCATTGATATATGTTTTTATCTACTCTCTTCTTTTCTCCTGATTCAAAAACCTCAATAGGAAAATTCAAATCAACCCAAGCATTATTTTTATAAAAAATGGCTTCTTTATATCTTGAATAAGAAATTGGTACCACAAAGAAATCTTCTAATGCTTGATATTCTTCTAACTTTTCATCAGGATGATTCCCCCATTTCTCTATTGTTTTTATTACTTTTCCCGTCTTATTATCTATAAAGTACAAATCCCTATAAGCCCAACCATTTTCAGGTCTCCAAATAGAAATGATAAAAG
>SMES01000603.1_pt1 | contig 10416 bp, 8 predicted proteins | sample 2456241 | NCBI WGS metagenome assembly SMES01 (sample SAMN10132598, study PRJNA489261) | soil metagenome | isolation source: day1 antibiotic-silty clay loam soil | place: USA | reverse complement strand
ATCCAGCTGACACTGAGCTGGTAAGTCACCATAACGGCAAAAGCAAATTTAAAGAGATTATCGTTGGCAGCGCCAGCAAACTGCACCCAGAAAAACGGTGCAAAGCGCTTTTGTTTCAATAGTCCAAACTGACTCACTTCTACATCTGAAGACTGTTCATTTGATGATTTCATAGTGCCTCAATCTATCCCTTAACGTGGCATGCAGACTTTAATACGCAGATCACTCAACCACTGCACAGCCAATCTCCGCATGGGCTGCTGGCCGAATGACAAAGTGCTGGAGTATAGAGCAATTAAGACCATGAAAATGCGCCTTGCTTAGCGTTTAACACGCCAAACGATCGTGACGCTGCTTAAGAATCTCACCCTGCTTTTCCACCGCAAATTCAGGGTAATCAGTGGCATTGGTTAAATCACAAAAAACCACTTTTTAGACAGGTTGCAAACGTGCTTTATTTGAAGGTCACTTTACGCGGTCAGGCAGCTAAGTTACACGCCTAAACTGGTGCGCAGAAACTGAATTTTTTCACTGACATGGGCACGCAACTGCTTAACTTCTTGGCTGCCAGCATTAGCGCTCTGCTCCATGGCCTGCATTTGTCGGCTAAAACTCGCAACACTTTGATATTGTTGCTCGGTGAGACTTGAGCTTTGTTGCGCCGTTTGTGACGCTTGCAACGAGTGCTCACCAACCTGACGAGAGATGCCTTGTAGGCTCTTAGCCAAATCACACTGGTACTCAGTAGAGTGCGAAACCGCTTCAATGTGCTGCTTAACACGGTCAGTCACGCTATTAAGCGCGCTAAGTAGCTCTGTCGATTGACTGACGGCTTGATGCGTTTTTTTTGATAGCTGACGTACTTCATCGGCGACGACAGCAAAGGCACGGCCATGCTCACCCGCATGTGCAGACTCAATAGTCGCGTTGATCGCTAATAAATTCGTTTGGTCGGAAATATGATTGATTTGATCGAGGATACCCATCACATGCTGTACCGCTTTAACTAGATCGAGCAACGCCAATTGGCTCAAATCAATTTTATTGATCGCTTGCTCGCCAGCAATGACCACTTCACCGGCACTATTCTCACTATTGTTCATTAGGCTTGCGGTTTCCTCAGCAAAGCGTCTGACTTTAGCGGAGCTGTCGTTAACCTGTTGTGCTAACTGATTAAGCTCTTGACTGATAACTCTAGCCTGCTGCAATTGCTCTCGCGTGGTGTCAGCGTTGGTAATGATAGAATCGAAGCTGCTGAGCAACTGCTCAAGCGTGACACCGATATCTTGTAGCTGCTGGTTTTTTTCTTGCTGCTGCCGTTGCATATTGGCAATAAGCTGATTAAAAAGCGCCGCAATTTGCCCCAACTCTGTACGATCAGCGTTCATACCGACCATACTCAAATCACCCTGCTCAACCAATGCCGCTAATGCAGACTGCAGCTTGGCCAGATTATTGATGACAAAACGTTTTTGAAACTCATAGAGCATCACAGCCATCAGCAATAACCCTGCGACAAATGCAAAAAATAGATTTTTAACCAATAATTCAATCTTATCTTTACTCTGATTAACGTATTGCTGGCCTTGAATAATTTCTTGCTCAAGGTTGTTAATAAGCTGATTCACCTGATTTGAGCTATCCGCCCGAGCCTGCAATCCTTGAATGGAGCGCTGCATTTCTAAAGGGTAACGCTGATGCAGACTACTGAGTTGACGTAAAATCTCATCGCCTTGCTCTTCAGCATTAGCATTTTTTGCACGCACTGCCCAACCCGCTAAACTCGCATACTCATTTTCTTGCTCTACAGGGTATAAGCCAATACGCGGCAAGCGCTCAACCTTCTGCAATTCTTGGTTATATTGCTCGCGAGCTTTGTCGATTTGCTGCACATAAACATCGTTACCATTGCTCCAGAATTTTTCGCGCAAACTTTTTATCTCTGACAGCAAACGTGTTAAGCGCAAGGTTGCCTGTAAATACGCCATCGCCGTCTGCGGCTGCTGTTCTATTGCCTTTAATGCATAATTTTCCAATCGTTTAAGCGCTGCAGCTGTTTCTCGTTCGTTTTGATAGAGTAACGCTTGCTCATCTCCGGCCAGTTTCCCAGCACCTAAAAACTCATTGCTGAGTCCTGAATACAGAGCATCGGCGACAGGCTTGAGCTGTTTGGCTAAGCTGGCTGGCAAACCTGGCAGAACCTGTTGATTTAAATAATCTAAATCAGCCAATGCCTGGCTATTGAAAGTCGCATCACCGGTAGTTAAATAGGTTTGGATTTTAGCCCGCACATCCACGGCGACCTGACGATGTAACTCTGAGTAATTCAAGGTGCTGACAAAAGACTGATTAAGCTTATCTAGCCCCCAGTACAAAATCACCGCTAGAGAGAGAGCTAGCAAAGTCAGCATCACAGTAGCTATGCGACTGATGGTAATAATACGCATGACAAACCCCTAATAAGTTGCTCAACACCAGCTGCTAACGGTTTGCTTGGTTAACAAGCAATGCAAGTGCTCGTACTTAACCATTGCTGCCCACTTTGAGCTGTGGATGCTCAAATCCGGTCGGAAGATGGACAATCGCACCGGATAGCTCAGCAACTAAACTATTGCCAATGGTATTTTTCGCTTCAGCTTTAATCCGGCTCAGCCGGCTGGACACTGTTGCCGCTGAATCTAAGTGTGTCGATGTTGAGTCAATGGCAGCGACAGAGATGCTCATTAGATTAAAAAAACGTTTTTCACCAAAACGGTCTTCAGCCCAAATGCCATTATTTTTTAAATGCTGGGAATTATAAAAAGAACAACACTGACGCCTGAACTCATCCAGCGCTGCTTGGACATAGGACTGCCAGTTGCTGCTACGAAAAACCACAACATAATCATCACCACCGACATGACCGACAAAATCAAGTTCAGGCTGGCAATGCTTTTGCAGTAACTGTGCGACCCCCAGCAGAACCACGTCACCCTTGGCGTAGCCATATTGGTCGTTATAGGGTTTGAAGTTATCGAGATCAAAGTAGCAGGCGACAAAGGATTTTTTACTCGCGATCAGCTGATCAATATGTTCTTGAATCAACAGATTGCCTGGTAAGCCAGTCAGTGGATTGGCGTTTTTAGCATTTTTGACCTGTATCGCGGTCATCATTTTTAATAAGTCGATGACCTGACCGACACCAAAGTACTGACCTTGCTCGGTAATAATAAAGTCGTCCTGCAGTTGCTGACGATTTCTTTGCACGACTAATTGGCTAACCACTTCAAGTCGAGTATGCCGCTCCACACTGATAAACTTATCATCCAAAACCTGACGAACTGCTTTTTTAACGTACAAATCACGCCCAAAAGGTTTACTCAGTGTTTGTAGCAACTGTGAGCGTCTAATCACCCCAATGACCACGCCATCTGCCACAACAGGTAAAGAGTGCCAGTGTTCGTTACTCTCAAATATTGACACCACTTCTTCGATACACAGGTCAGGAGCAATCGCGCTAACGTCCAATTTCAATTGGCCAATCTGTTCCAGCTCCTGGTAGATTTCACGACTTTGCTTGACCTGCTGCCATATTTTTTGTGCACTTTTGCTAATCTGTTGTGCAGGTATGGGGCTGGGTTTGGCAAAGTAATAGCCTTGCAAATAATCCACACCAAGTTCGCTTAAGGTTTCAAACTCTTGTAAGGTTTCAATGCCTTCAGCAATCACTTGGCTGTTGACCGAGCGCGCGATATCAATGATCGAACGCACAAAGTCGCGTTTCACTCTGTCTTTTTCAATGCCATTAATAAAATGTCGATCTATTTTTACAAAATCCGGATGGACTTCAGACCAGAGACGTAAGCTTGAATAGCCGCTACCTAAATCATCCAGCGCAATAGAAAACCCTTCCGCCTGATAATGTTTAACCGCACGACGCATCAGCTCGTAATCATGGGTTGGCGAATGCTCAGTTATTTCAATTACCACTTGCTCTGGACTGATACCAAAAGTGTTAATCAGCTCAAGGGTAAAACCTCGATGGTGATCGGGCTGTAGAAGCGTATCTGGCGATACATTAAGGAACAACTTGCCAGGTAACTGCTGCTGCGTAAATGTCGCAACGGCTTGCGTTCGACAGACACTTTCTAAAGCAAACAGCTTTTGCTGTTGCTTCGCTTGCTCAAACAAATTAATCGGACTAAAAAAGATGCTGCCTGAAGGTCCACGACTTAATGCTTCATAGGCGTAAATAGACTGCCCATCAGCGCTAATAATCGGTTGAAAATATGTGTTAATCATTTTCTCATTAATAATGATTAACAATTCATTTTCTTTTTGCATCGAGTATGAACCCCTGTAACTTTAGAGAAGTGGGCGATTAGCGGTGCTGTATATCTGACTGTATAAGTGTGCAAAGGCATCCGAGAGAGTTCCCCCTATTTCTTAGCGACTGCAGATATGCGCCAATGGCTCAATGGCTAATTGATGTGATTATTACAGCAGTTCATCATGACAAAACGGTGACAGGGCACGCTAGCAACCGTGCACTTACAGTCTTGCGAGAACTTTTTAGCGCCCAATAAAAAAGAGCCATACCCCTCTATCTTGAGGTGTATGGCTCTTTTTGTGAGGCTAAGTTAGCTGTTACGCATTGAGCTTAGCGGCAATTTTAGCCACATGTGCACCCCGGGCGATCGCTAACTCACGTGGATCAGGCTGACGCAAGCCATCGCCACCAGCAATCGTCGAGGCACCATAGGGCGTGCCGCCACTCACCTGAGATATATCAAACAGCTCGGGCGTGGTGTAACCGGTTGGCACAATGATCATGCCGTGATGTGCTAGCGTGGTCCAAGTTGAGGTAATGGTCATTTCTTGGCCACCACCGGTACCTGTTGAAGTAAAAACACTGGCGACTTTACCGGCCAACGCAGCTTTTGCCCACAGGCCACCGGTCTGGTCGAAGAAGTTGCGCATCTGCCCGCTCATGCTGCCGAAGCGCGTAGGTGTACCAACGATAATGGCATCGTAATTCGCCAGCTCTGCTGGTGTCGCCACTTCTGCCGCTTGATTCACCTTACCGCCAGCATTTTTAAAGATTTCCGCATCCATGGTTTCTGGTACACGTTTTACCGTCACCTCGACACCGGCGACGCTGCGCGCGCCTTCAGCGACCGCATTGGCCATGGTTTCGATATGGCCGTACATTGAGTGATAAAGAACCAATACTTTAGTCATTTTTTGTTCCCTCTTTTAAGATTTAACGTTGTTGATTTGTTTGCCAATCGAGACAAGCCGCTTGCCAAACGTCCCTCGATAGCGAGGCTTCTGTTAAACGTTCAATGTTAAGGTCAGCGCAACTCACTGCACCTTCATACTGAGCATGGATAGCCTATTTTAGGCGACATCCACCAGCACGATTTCACTGTCCTGCTGTGCGCTCACTTTGAGTAAAGATTCATCACTGATCGCCACACCATCACCGGCTGCAGCGACAACACCGTTGATCTCGATCTCACCACTGGCTGGCACTAGATACACTTTGCGCCCTGGGGCAATGTGATATTCGGTGCTTTGCCCAGCCTTCAAGGTTGCCGCGACTAAACGAGCATTGGCACGAATCGGTAGCGCATCAGTATCTCCCGGTAAACCACTGGCCAGAGTAATAAAAGAGCCACTGCGCTGCTCCTTTGGAAAAGGCTTAGTCCCCCAACTCGGCGGCAAGCCCTTTTCGTCGGGCATGATCCATATTTGGAAAAGCTGAGTTGCTTCATTTTCTTCATTCATCTCACTGTGAATAATACCGCTGCCAGCGCTCATAACCTGCACATCGCCAGCTTCAGTACGACCACGGTTACCCAAACTGTCTTGGTGAGTAATGGCACCGCTGCGCACATAAGTGATGATTTCCATGTCACGGTGTGGATGCGCTGGAAAGCCTGTATGTGCGGCGATAATGTCATCATTCCAGACACGCAGATGGCCCCAGCGCATGCGTTTAGGGTCGTAATAATTCGCGAAAGAAAAATGGTGGCGGGTCTCTAACCAACCATGTTGGGCGCCGCCAAGCGTGTTGTAAGGTCGTAATTCAATCATGGTCAAACCTCCTGCAGATCAAGGTAGTTACCATCACTGGCGTCCATGTGGCCGAGTCAAATCTAACACTGGACCTGCCGGCACCACACCACTTGGATTAATGGTGTCGTGACTGCGGTACCGTCTCAGCCACGCCAGGCCACTGGTACAGCTCGCGCATATAACCGGCCACATGCGGATAATCTTCAATCTGCTTGAGGTTGCACTTAAAGTGACCGTGATACACCGCATCAAAACGAATCAGTGTGGTAAACAAACGCCAGTCTGCTTCGGTGATCTGGTCGCCTACTAAATAGCGCTGTTTGGAGAAGCGGTGCTCAAGCTCATCTAGCGCTTCAAACAAGGGGAACACTGCCAGCTCGTAAGCTTTTTGACTGGTCGCGAAACCGGCTTTGTACACACCGTTATTGATGGTGTCATAGACATGCTCGTTGACACGATCAATCTCAGTACGTAACGCCTCTGGGTAATAATCGCCAGGCTTCGCGCCAATCTCGTCAAAAGCCGAGTTGAACATACGAATAATCTCAGACGACTCGTTGCTCACCATCACATTTTGTTGTTTATCCCAAAGCACTGGAATGGTCACCCGACCGCTGTATTTTGGATCAGCAGCGGTATAAATCTGATGCATGTAATCTGCTTGGAAGAGGGGATCTGCAACCACCCCTGCGCCTTCAGCAAAGGTCCAGCCATGCTCACGCATAAACGGATTGACCACTGACACTGAAATCATCGACTCAAGCCCTTTGAGCTTGCGAAAAATCAGTGTGCGGTGCGCCCAGGGACAGGCTAAAGAAACATATAAGTGATAGCGTCCGGCTTCAGCTTTAAAGCCTGCTACGCCGCTTGGTCCAGCGCTGCCATCAGCGGTGACCCAGTTACGAAATTGTGATTCACTGCGCTCGAATTTACCGCCAGTGGAGTCAGTGTCATACCATTGGTCATGCCATTGACCGTCTACTAATAAGCCCATGTTAGAGCCTCCATTTGTCTGTGAGAATCCTGCACGAAGGAAGACCATCTTCCTGCGTGCTTATGTTATGTAGGTTGGCGATAGACGCCGAAACTTAGAATGAATCAGCGCGGCCGTTGCCTAAGCGTGCACTGAGCATACGGTCCAGCGAAAGCTTACCGCCGCCGTTTAAGACTAAAGCACCGGTGATGGCCAGTAACGCCAGGCCAAATTCATAGCCGTTGTTACTCAAAAACAATCCGTTAGGCAGGTGCACTGTGATGACTGCAACCAGCATGGTCATTGCCAGCACAAATGCTGCAGGTCGCGTCAGCAGTCCAAGCAGCAGGGCGATACCACCAAAGAACTCTGCACTGCCGGCGGCCAACGCCATTAAGTAACCCGGCTCCAAACCAATCGAAGCCATCCACTGCGCTGTTCCTTCCAAACCGCCGCCGCCAAAACTACCGAATAACTTCTGCGCGCCATGCGCCGCAAAAATCACCCCAGGTTGTCAGTTGTCAGTTGTCAGTACACGCTGAATTAAAGCTTTGCTCATGATGTTCTCTCCAAGTAGAATCAGTTATGTTGTTTGATGTAACTACTCTACTGCAAAGGCCAAAGAGATAATAACGGAACGTTTTGACCTTTATGATCAGGAAAACTGAACTATGACGTTGCTTATCACTTTAGATGCCTTGCAAACCCTTGACGCCATTGAGCGCCGCCAGAGCTTTGCGGCTGCAGCAGAAGAGTTGCACCGCGTGCCATCCGCCGTTTCTTACACTATTAATAAACTCGAAGAAGATCTTGGCGTGGAACTCTTTGATCGCAGCCGTCGTAAAGCCGAGCTGACCGCCATTGGACGTTTGGTCCTCGAACAAGGTCGGCATATTCTCAAGGCCTCGCAAGAGCTGGCGGCGCAGGCCCGTCAAGCCGCGGACGGCTGGGAAGTGGTGCTACGAATTTGCATTGAGAGCGTACTGAGCAGCGATGCTATTTATGCGCTGATTGAAGACTTTCAGCGCATTCAACCGAAGACGGAAATACGCCTCAGTGAAGAAGTACTGAGTGGTAGTTGGGATGCGCTTAGCGATGATCGTTGCGATCTAGTGATTGGCGCAGAAGGCGCTGCGCCTGCTCCAGGTTTTGTCCTGCATTCGCTCGGCCAAGTAGCATTTGATTTTGCAGTTGCCGCAGGACATCCATTAACCCAACTACCCACGCCGATAGCAACCAGCGCTATCTTAGACTACCCCACAGTGGTGGTTGCCGACAGTTCGCAACGTTTACCGACGCGCTCAGCGGGGCTTCTGGATGGCCGCAGCCGTATTTACGTGCCGAGCATCGAACATAAAATAGCCGCGCAATGCAAAGGACTTGGCGTGGGCTATTTGCCGCGCCACCGCATTACCCAGCACGTTGCAGAGGGTCAATTAATAGTTTTGCCCTTGGACGCCACACGAGCGCCGGTCGACATATCCGTCGCTTGGCTACGCAGTAATAGCGGTAAAGGCTTGAAGTGGTTTGTCGAGCGACTGAAACAGATGCGCTTTGATCCTGAACAAGGTGAACTAGTGCTGAAAGAGTAAAAGCTGTTCTTCGAATAAAACCAAGTCACCCATCAACTCGATACGCGACATACTGGCAATCAGTTCAGCAGTCTAGCGCGGCAGTAAAAAGCAGCAATTGGCGCGCTGACGGTTATGATATTTTTAGATTACGTTGCCAGTCCAAGCTGACTGCGTTTTAAATGCATAGTATACCAAGGCTCTGGAGTCGCGGATGATCTCAATAACTTGTCACACCTTAGTGCTGGGCGGCATCCGCTCCGGCAAAACTGGCTTCGCCGAAGCACAAGCGTTAGCGCAGAAACAACCGGTAGTGTACGTAGCAACAGCGACTGCAGGCGATGCTGAAATGGCCAACAGAATCAGTCGCCACCAAGCCATTCGCCCAGCTAGCTGGGGACTGGTGGAAGAGCCGCTAAATTTAGCTCAGGTATTAAGCGAGCATGGGCAACAGAGTCCAGCACCCTGTCTGTTAATTGATTGCATGAGTTTGTGGATCAGCAACTTATTGCATGCCGGTATTGAACATTTGCAAGCACAAAAAGAGGCTTTTCTTGAGCAGGTTGAAGGCTATCCAGGTTCTTTGATTATTGTCAGTAACGAAACAGGGCTCGGCACCATCGGCATGGATCCGTTGACTCGTCAATTTTGCGATGAGTTGGGCTGGCTTAATCAAGCACTGGCGCAGCGCTGCCACAAGGTTGTCATGGTACTGGCGGGTTTACCGCTGACTCTGAAAGACTCGATTGCTTGACTGCGTTCGTAATGTAGATACTCATTGACCAGTGATATTGACTTTGAGCGCGTAGTACGACTCTATTAAAGCAAACATTCCGTTGTGTGCAACTGACTGGAACTGCAAAAGAGCAAACCCTACAGATGATCAACGAGTGCTTCAGGGTGGATGTGGTGAACGAGCCCTGGATGGCGAGCGCCGGAGTTGAGCCCGGGATGGGCTCATCGACGGATTAACATCTGCCCGGAAGTACGTCATGCGTAGGCTTGGCGTTTTTAGCGCAGCAAAATAGCAAGGACGATATGCGCATGCCGTACCTTGTTCGTATTTATGTTGACCTACAATTCAACAGAATCAGGTAGGCTTGCGCGCCTGATTCTGTGTTTTCGTTAAGGACCTGCGGTGTCGCTATTTGCCCCTTTTATTGTCTGCGCCCTTGCGCTAACTCTCGACCGTATACTCGGAGAACCAGCGCGCTGGCATCCGCTGGTAGGTTTTGGCCGTGTGGTGACGGCCATAGAAAGGCAGTTCAACACACATCCTGCACGCCCTTGGCAGAGCATACTAAAAGGCTCGGCGGCACTGTTGTTGGTGACCTTGCCAATACTCGGCGTAGCCGTCTGGCTTTCTATGCTGCTCGATGGCTTTTGGCTGCTAATCACGCAAGCCATTGTGCTGTGGCTGGCGCTATCGCTGCGAGGTCTAAGCGAACATGGGCTGGCGGTTGCCGAGCCGCTACACAGCGGTGATCTGGCCACAGCCCGAGAGCAAGTCAGTCGTATTGTCAGTCGCCAGGCCAGCGCACTGGATGAACGCGGTGTGGCGGCTGCAGCCACTGAATCGATGCTGGAAAACGGCGCTGATGCCGTGTTTGCTAGCCTGTTCTGGTTTTTAATCGGCGGCATTCCCGGCGTGGTATTGCATCGGCTGATCAACACGCTGGATGCGATGTGGGGTTATCGAAATCCGCGCTTTCTGTATTTTGGTCGACCCGCCGCGCGATTGGACGACATCTTGGGTTGGTTGCCAGCGCGCCTCACCGCCCTGACTTACACGCTGCTAGGTCAGCGTAAACT
>SMES01000135.1_pt1 | contig 10807 bp, 12 predicted proteins | sample 2456241 | NCBI WGS metagenome assembly SMES01 (sample SAMN10132598, study PRJNA489261) | soil metagenome | isolation source: day1 antibiotic-silty clay loam soil | place: USA | reverse complement strand
GAAATGGACCTCTGCGGACACGCAACACTTGCTACAGCACATTGCTTAAAGGCAATATTGAACTACCCTCACAACAAAATTCATTTTGAAACTGCTAGTGGCGATTTAAGTGTCACCATAGAAGATGGTCTCTACTACTTAGATTTTCCATCGCGCATGCCTGTTGCTGCTGAACTTCCCGCAATAATAAAACAATCATTTAGTATACAACCTAGCGAGGTGTACAAATCTAGAGACTACCTGTTGGTATATGATAAAGAGCAAGACATTGCAAACATCAAAATAGATAGACAACTGTTCGACCAAATAAACCTCTCTCCTGGTGGAGTAATTATTACAGCCAAAGGAGACACGTCCGATTTTGTGTCGAGATTCTTCACCCCGCAAGCATCTATACTCGAAGACCCTGTAACAGGCTCTGCGCACTGCTCTCTAATTCCTTTTTGGGCAAACAGACTTGGAAAAGAAGAACTCTACGCCAAACAAATCTCCGATAGGATGGGGGAGTTGCACTGTCGCAACAATGGCCATAGAGTAATAATTGGAGGTAAGGCAAAAACATATTCTATTGGGCATTTGTATACAGAGTAACAATTATAAAAACATATAGAATGAAAAATATTTATATCTACTACATTACAATATTATTGCCATTTGCAGTAATAATATGGCTGTCAAGAATCGACGCAATAAATGCAACTTGCTTTGTAGCACTTCTTTTTTTCTATCTCTTTGTGTTTAGAACTTATGTTGATGGAATAAGACTTTATGAAAAGGGTATTATACCCAAAAAAGATATTTGGAGAATGACAATTCCAGGGAAACAAACTAAGTACTTCAAAGAGTTGTATTGGAAGTGATTTTTTTTGGCAGAAAAGTGGTTCTCGTATAGACGGTTTATTTTAAAAGTGAAAATTATAGCGAAATCATTGTCATTCCCATACGGAGTGAGCAATCCGTCAGGCAACGTTGCAACCATTAAACAACTTGCATTTTATCAGCGTTCAATCAGTCTATACTTTAGGCTAGATTGGTCATTGTTCTTATTTTCTCTTTTATTTCTACCAAACCCACACACAAAAAGATTCGCGCGGGAGCGTTGGCTTCCTACTCAATTTCACTCCTGCCTTATCAACTCAATCAAACTATTCAGTTGAGAATCTTCCTTCCAAAGAATTTGATCTACATTTCTTTCTATCAATATATCTGGTTTTGTGCCAATTCCGTCCAATATATCACCATTTTTCTGATAAGAAACCATTGTGCTTATCCTACCACTTAGTTTCGAATTGGGCAGTTCAAATCGTTTACTATTTCCACTCGAACCATCAGTGTTTACCCCAACTATCTTAATGTTTGGCAAACCTTTAAACACCGAAACAAGAATAGAAGCAGCACTAAAAGTTCTCTCATTGGCCAATATATAGATAGGCTTGTTGTAATGATACTTGTTTTCTGCAAGTTTTTGTCCGTTTAGAATATAATAGTGATACTGGCTAAATTTCTCACAATTTAGCTCATACATGGCTGTAAAAGAGGCCATAAAGTTCTCCACTGCTTTTTGTTCTCTACTGTCCAATTCGTCTTTAGAAAACAAATACCGACCATGCAAAGCATCTTTCAACGCACTGTTCAATGGCAACTCTCCTCTTTGTTTAGTAGCATTAACAACATAAACACTATCGGGGCGAATAAAATAACCTGCCAACTCCTCAATCAAATCTCGTGTGCCACCGCCATTATCTCGCACATCCACAATTAGTGCATCGCTATGTTTTGCTTGAGTCATAAAATCATTAAGCAACGCAAAGAAAGCCGTGCAATTGTCTTTTTTAATCATATCCGGAATTTGAATATATCCAATATTATTTTCCAATGAGAAAAACCTATCTACAAATTCACTGTCATTATACTGCTCCTCTGTTATGCGAAAAATATCCCTATAATGCCGTTCATCCCATTGGTTTGCTCTTTGCTCTCGGTCTACTAGCTCTACATACACCTCTTTATCAACACCCTCTTCATTTGTGAGTACCATGGATAGAGGGTTTGGCAGCTCTATCTTAAGCAATCTGAAAACCGTTTCTATATCCCTTAAACCTCTAACTGCGCTTGTAAAGTAGGAGTTTCTTGGTGCATATACATCACCAGGAAGAATCTTAGATAGTATCTTATCAACAGTGATGTTGTTTATCGACTTTAGAAAAGGATACGCTGCATTCCAAAAAACATATTTCTCTGTAGTATTATCATAGTCTATTACCAATACTTTGTCGTCAAAAGGTGCAAATGCCATTGGCAAATAGAGCGAATCTTTAATCTCATAACCCCTAATGTGTGCGTGTCTATCTCCAATTCTCCCAATAGTTTGCGATAAGAATAATCCAAAATCGTATTTTGCAACCTTTTTCTCACTTATTGATTCTAAGAAAACATCAAAATCTTGTTGGTATTCATATCCATTTAGCCCCACATACGAAGAATTGTTTTGGAGAATACTATCCAAAAATGCCAAATCATTTTCAATTTCGCTTTTCTTTAAATACTCAGGCTCATTTTGTGCATTAGTAAAAAGCACAAAGAGTGACAATACGATAACAAAGAAATTTCTCATATACTAATGGTTATTTTATATTCTGTTTTCGCAAATAAAACAATACTCAAGCTCTCTTTTTTCTCCACGGCTTCAACACCGAAATAAACAAAGCAAACAGCACCAAAACCAGCGTCAGAGGCGTCCAAACAGACAGCATTTGTTGGTTGTGCATATAGGTATTGTCCGATAGAGCGGCTAGCCCCTTCATCATAGAAATAGGAGGCATAGCGTTGAGCCATGGGCCCAACCAAAATGTGCCAAACACCATGCCAAACAAAGTAATTGCCCATTTCACAGTAATCCATGTATGCTTAAACCAACCCCATTTGGTAAAAATAGCGTATAGCACTCCTGTTAGAAACGTTCCGATAGCTCCTGGTATAATAATAAAATCGTCTATAAACTTTTTCGAGATGTCTATGCCGTAAAGCTCCATTCCGTTGGTGGCCTTCATAATATAAATCATGAGAGCTATGGCCACTACACCAGCCACCCATAGACAAACAAAAAACAGGTGAAAACACTTCAACCACCTCTGACCCTTAGCACTAAATTTCTTCATGTTATTCTAATTCAATATTATTACCAACTTGTTTATATATGCAAATATACTGAAAACTTTTTGCTTTAAGTAATGAACAGAAGTCAACCATTCAAATAGTTTCAAATTGGCTGCTGAGGTTAGTTTTCATTTATTGTCTCATGCTTTTTTAATTGTTAATTTCTTGCTGCCTCAGAATTATCCCCGTGAACAAACGGCAGAATTACTCTGTTTGATAGTTGTATTTGTGATAATATCAATTCAATATCGATTCAATATCGATTCAATATCAATCAAATACATTTTATATATTGTAGAATTAAAACAAAGAGTTTTTATGAAGAAATTATTAAGTTTATTAGCAGCTATTGGTTTAGCATTATTAGTATTGGCATCTTGTAGTAAGGATGACGACCCCAAAGACAACGATCTATTTATAGGTAAATATAAAGGAAGGGTTAGTTATATTAGTGGCGATGAAACAATATCTAATGATGACGGAAGTGTTACTGTTGTTAAAGTAGGAGATAAGTACACCTTCAATTTTTCTGACGGTATTCCAAGTATAAAAGACAAAGAGATTAAAAAAGGACAGAATAGCTTTACATTAGATTGGGACGAAGGCAGCATTATTACTATCGATGAGAGTAATCTTTCAATAAATATGATTAAGGAGGGTGCAGTTTGGTCTGCAAATCTTAAGAGGTAATAGTTTTATCTAGAATAATCTTAAAAGCGTATTTTCTATAAATACGCTTTTTTTGTCTCTTGCTGGCTCTTTACAACTCCCCCCTCCTTGCCACGAATTGCTAAATCTAGCGCTTAAAAATATCCTCTTTCAAATTGTTGTAACTATCAAATGCAATTCTGTTTGAAAACAGAATAGTGAGCACCACAGTCATTATAGCCGAAGCAAAAATTGTAATCAATAGCATTATCTGGTATTTCACTGCAATGTTAGGGTTACTACCGCCCAAAATCTGTCCTGTCATCATCCCCGGAAGCGATATAAGCCCCATTATAGCAGTAGATGCAATGGTGGGGTTGAAAGCTATTCTTAGTGCCTCGCGCATAAAGGGTAGTAACGCCTCGTTCTTATTAGCCCCATTGGCCAAATGCCATCTATAGAGGTTTTGCTCTTGGTCTATTCTTTTGTAATAAGCATTGAGCGATATAATCACATTCTTAATGGTGTTTCCCATTAGCATACCGGTAATGGGTATAAAATAGCGAGCATCAAACACATTGTCTAGTTTAATTACCACACCCAGAAAATAAGCATCCGTTACTGCTATACTTATTATTCCTGAAAGCAATACGGGCACAAAAAAGAGTCTGTGCTTTAAGCCACTTCGTTGGATAATAGTATAGGTGGCAATTACCAACATCACCAATACCCAAGCTACATTTACCAACACACTGTTTAGCTTAAATATATACTCCAAATATACCCCCACAAGCAACAATTGTACCGTCATTCTTGCAGTGGCAATTATTGTATCTTTTACCAAACCAGTTTTGTAATACCAAAGAATAAAAACAGGAATAAGCATCAAGGCGTATCCCATAAATAGTTCTAGGTAGTTTATATCAATTACTTTATCCATCATCAAGCTGCTATTTTATGTGAAGCACAGTATCAGAGTTTTCTATCCAATAGTGGTCGTGTGTAACTGCAATAACCGTAATGTCGTTTTGTTTTAGAATATAATTGGCCACTTTTTCTTTCACCGCATTGTCCAAAGCAGATGTTGGTTCGTCTATCAATAAGAGGGGTTTATTAAGTAACATACAACTTGCAAGGATAACGCGCTGCTTCTGACCACCAGAAATCTCACTCACTTTTTTAGAAAGCAACTCTTCCGATAAATCGAACGCGCGAAATATAGCTGCAATAGCTTCTTTGGTAGGTTTGTTTTCTTTGTTTTGCAGAAAACCAAATGGGGCAAGCAGCAACTCCTCTACACTGCCAATATTTAGCGATGTGTCTTGCGGAAGCCAAGCCATTTTAGACCTTATTTCATAAACCGTTTTCGAACTTAAAACAATTCCGTCAACACTTACATCTCCCTCGTAATGGGGTATAAAGCCCGCCAGTACATTCAATAGTGTTGTTTTTCCTCTTCCAGACTCACCTGTAATTGCCAATTTGTGGCCCCTCTTCACAGATAAGGAGAAGTTTTTGTGCACTACTTCATTTCCGAAATTAATGTTGAGGTTGTTGATGTTTACCATTTAGTCGTTTTTTTTGTTCCAATAAAATCATCCCACACCAAAGAATGTATGTTTAAGAGGCGAGGGGGGGGTGTTTACCATTGGGTTGTTTTATTGCACAGTTTTGTAGCACTCCTATCTTCCCCTATTAACCAATACAATGCCATATCTCTCTTTTATAAACAGAAAGTAATAATAGAGACGATAATTTAGCGCTAAGCCATAATCTTCCATTGGGTCGTAATTGATGGCCGTTTCATAAAACCCACCATATCGTAACGGGTTTCTATGACGTATGTTCCACTCTACAACATATTGCTTGTTCCAGTTTTCGTAGTATTGCTGCGAGTGATAATTGGCAGGCGGTTTAGTAGCAATATACCCTTCGTAGCCACCATCAAGCACAATAAGGGTGTACTCTGTGCTATCGTTATGGGCAATCATTTCTACTTTTTGCTTTTGTGTTGCATTGGGTTTGGTAGCGCCACACGATGTAAGCAAACCCCACGTCAATAAAACAACAAAAGTTATCCTATAGAAACGCAAAAAACAACTCCTACATAATTTTCTATCAAACAAGTTAAGTTTTTTCATGCTATTGGTCTGTTAAAATGTTTCTTTTTTTTTTGTATCATAAGGTTCATAAAACAACCTTGTTTTATATTACACTATTCCCACACAAACGTCAATGGGTGTGGCGTGCATATTACTATTTGCTGGCAGGAGAGGGGGCTCCCAACCTCTGCCTTATTTTACGCCCTCTCTTGTGGTAAAACCTCATTCAGTTTTTCGCCACCTTTAATTCCAAAATCCAATGTTCTTATTGGGAATGGAATCATAATATCTTCCTTATCAAATGCTTTCTTAATGGCTATAATTGCCTCACTTTGGCTTTTCAAGAAATGGAGTTGACTTTTATATTCCACCCAAATCATAATTCTAAAATCTATAGAACTATCACCAAAAGCCAGGTATACAAGGTCAATATCTTTACTCTTATCAATGTTTGGCGTGTTTTTTACCGCATCAATGGCAATATCTCTCACACGCTCCAAATCCTCACCATAAGATACACCCACATTTAGGTCTATCCGTTTATAAATATTTTCAGAGTCGTTTATCAAAGGATTCTGAAACAGCATCTTGTTGGGAATTATAACCTCTTGTCCCTGAAACGAAGTAATCTCTGTAGTACGAATCCCTATACGCCTTATCACACCACTATGGCCCTCGCAATGAATAACTTGCCCTATTTTAAACGGACGCTTCACAGCCATAAAAAAACCAGCTATAAAGTTAGTAGCAATATCTTGAAAAGCAAAACCCAGCGCCAAACCTATTATACCAGCTCCAGCAAGTAGCGAGGTCACAGTTTTATCTAGGTTCAACAAGCCCAGCGCCACAAAAGCACCAATAGTTACTACAATTATATATATAACCTTTGATACAAGCGATGAGAGCGATCTGTTTTTTAAAGTTCTATTGAGCAGTTTTTCGCTTATATTTCTAATCAGTTTACCAACAAACACAAATACCACAAGCACTATAATAGCCAACACAAAATTGGGTAACAGTTTAGCAAATTGTTCGGTCCACTCTATTAATTTTTCAACAACAATATTATAGTACTTAGAAATTTCCATAGTGTGCTCTTTTATTAAATAACAAATAACTATAGGGTAGTGTTTATTTTAATTTCGGTAAATAGAGGTGTGAGGTATGAGGTATGTGGTATGTGGTAGGGTGTGCTGTCTACAATGCACCAATAAGAATAAGCAAAATGGCACTTATGGCAACCGATATTGAAAAACCTATTATTAGATCTCTCTTTTTTCTTATAATTGATATAGCCAATAGTGGCAATGGTATAATTAATAAAAAAGCTAAGATAAATGAGGAGATGGGGTTTGCAATAAAAAAACCTAAGCTGTATATTATTCCATAAGCTTTGCTATAGCCTTGCGTGTTGTACCCTATAATTAGGTTTACAACCAGCATAAAGACAATCAAAAGAAAAATGTAGATTACAGGAATTTTGAGTGCTAATTTTTTGCTTTTCATCTCAGTTATACTTGTTAGTGCATTATTAAATATAACGTTTTAGGCTGATAAATGTTTGTGTATTAATGTATTCAAAGCCTCTAGCTTTTATATTTAAGTAGCAAGTTGTGTGCCTCCCCCCCTCCCCAGCATACGCCTTGTATTACAATAGCTCCGCAAGCACAAGGCAGAGAGAGAGACTTGCGCTGGCAGAGCTATCGCACAATACTATATATATATATATGTAGTTCTTAATAGAAAACCTGTGTGTGTGTCTATTACTTAGTACACCACACCAGCCATCAACTCATTCAGCTCGGCCTTTATCTTGCCAAACTTCTCTCTATGAAACTCTTTACCCGAAAGAAACGCCTTTCTGGGCAATTCGTCTATATCCAAGTCCCAATCAATAGTCTTTGAAAGTGGTACCTGAAAACTAAACAACCTATCCTCGTAAGTAATCTCTACCTCTATAGTTGCTTTCTCGGTTACCTCCACATCATCTTCGCTGGGGCCCACCATAGCCAAGTAATACTCAAAAGGTCTCCAAGTATCATCGGCCCTCATTATCTCTCCAGCCTTATCTTTAGTCTGCTTGCTATACTTGTAGTAAGGCATGTAAAACACCTCAAGAGGCAACTCCTCGGGCTTGTCTTTTATAACAAACGAGAGAAATTTATCTTTCATCTCATAAAACTCCATTTTATCCTCTATATACCAATCGCCTTCTTTCATTAAGTAGTCGGTTTGGTCTAGCAGTGTAAGCAGTTTAAACCACTTGTCTGTCATTTCATTACTCATGCTAAATTGTTTTTTTATCTGTTGTATTATTCTTGTTGCTAGTCTCATAATTTTCTTTAGTACAAATATACAAAAAATGTTGATGTGGGGCCGATGTTTGTTTTTATTCTTCCCTAAGGTACCAATTATTGCAAACTGGTGTAAGCGTTTTATTTACAACAACTCATCGCCATTAGGCCTAAGCATATGCTATACAAAGATAATTGTATATCTATATATAACAACAAAATCTATACACAATAAAACTCTTATGCATAGTTTTCTTGACAATGCTACTATATTTCTGCGCATTAACCCAGTTGTAATCAATGCCCTATTCTTGTCAATCACCTCAAAAAGGTAGCCTATTTCTATCTCCCCAACAAGCCCAACACCCTTATACTGCTCCAATTTTTTTGGCAATAAAGAGCACCATCCTTTCCCTTTTTATTCTAAAAGGGTGGTCTTGGGTACCAGTTATCTCCACTCCATTTTCAAACACATAAGTAACCAACCCACTATGAGCTGCTTTTTGCAATTGCAACACAGTAGCTTCAAATAACTGGGGGCTATGGGTTGCAAATGGCCTGCGAGCACTCTAAGTCTTAAAACTATTTTTACTTATTGGTTTTATTTTATATATTTGCGCTTATAATAATTAACCTTCTTTTCAATAGCAAATGATAACAGATAAGACACACAATCTTTTTTTATTCATAGATTTCTTGCATGCTAATATTGAGAACTTTAATAAGTATGACAAGTTTTTGTTGGAGTTTATTAAAGATGAATACAAAATAAATTATTTAGGAACACACTATAAAGAGGTAAGAGAAAAGCAAGTTCTACAAGAAAAGTATGATAAGATGTGGGATGTAATTTATGACAAGATTATAGACCCAATAAAAAATAAAATAGTTGAACATGATTTGGTTGATTTAAATAAACCTGTGCATCTTCATGAAAATTACCTTAATGCTGTACAAGTACTGAGTAAAGAGTGTGACGACAAAGATGTGGAAGTGATTTTAAAAGCAAAGAAACAGTACATTGAGTTTATAAATGAAATAAACACTGATATCATTGGGTTAGATTATAGACTATTTGTATATCTGAATAAAGTGATGTTAGTAATTGCCAAAGATTTTAAGGAGGAGGGTGATATTCCGATAAAAGATTTTCCCAACATTAGTAGCAATATTTTTTTTGATGACAATTGCACGTATGAAGATGAAGAAGTTGGTGACGATGATTGTGATTATGACTATATCTCTGAAAAAATTAACAATGCTATTTATAGTGATGAATATAAAAGTTCGGAAATAAAGAATATATATGCTAGAATCGAATTGTTTACTTGCGTTAGTATTATACACTTTAAAACAGATGGCTTTTTTAGAAGTGATTTCAATGCTGATGTAACTAATAGCAGACATTTTAAGCTTCAAAATAAATTAATTGAAGATATTAATATTCTATACCTCGAAGGCAAGATAGTCACACTAAAGCAAATGAGATGCTTGCTGCTTTCCAAATTAAAAGAATTGAAAAGATTATATGATTTAGAGGATCGTTTATTGAAGAATAATGAAGAAATAGAAAAAACTGAAAGTTTGATTAATACTATTAATGAGTTTGGAAAGAAATTTCGTGTTAAAAAAAAATATATTAATAGAATTGTATATGATATAGACAAACTGCTTGCCGAAACTGCAGAGAGCGAGACGCAATTGACTGCTATACAAGTATCGGAAGCAGAGGATGGTGTTTCAAAACCCAATACAGAACAAAATAAAAACCCAAGAATATACCATGCAAAACATCATGTAGTAGCATTTATGATTGAATGTAATGCTATAGAGAAGGATTTTGCTCAATATGATGGCAAGAAAAAAGAGATAGAGAAAATTGGGGAAGAGAGAATGGGAAAACGAAGAGGCAATACATTTTATAAAGCATTTAATAAAATAATGAATGATAAAGTAGACTTAAATAGAGCAAGCGATTTAATATATTTACTCGGAGATGATTGGAGAGAAGCAATAATTGACCTCTCTCTAAAGCCTGAGAAGGTAAAGAAATACCTAAATATAAGAAAACTGTAAGAAAGGGCGCGAATAGGGCAACGCCCCGCTATGCCCCAAAAACGCCCTGCCTTTCTTTGTGTCATTATTAATTAAAAAAGATATTGACATGAGCAGTAAAAACAACTCTTTAAACAGCAGTGCTTGCACCAATCAAATTATTGCCAAAACAGAGTACAAGATATCTAATGTATCTTACAGTGTACAACCGGTGGCGCTAAGCTCCTTAGAGCCAACCCTTACGTGGCTACCCGATGGAATATCAGACAAAAACAAAGAGGGTATAAGTTTGCAAGAGTTGGAGCAGCGCATCAACTCGTATACTAAACAAGACCAAAAGGGTGTCAAAATAAACAATAGCGGTTTCCTTAAAGGACTTTATTCAGGATATTATAACGGCATAGTATTCGCTTTTAATACTACACCAACAAAATAGCTGCAAATGCAACCTTTATAACGTGAGTTCGGGATAAGATTACCCCCAAATAGTTAATTGGTTTGATTTTTCCACTTCAAATTTGATTGAAGGCTTTTTTGGGAAAAAACAATATG
>SMES01000245.1_pt1 | contig 10873 bp, 9 predicted proteins | sample 2456241 | NCBI WGS metagenome assembly SMES01 (sample SAMN10132598, study PRJNA489261) | soil metagenome | isolation source: day1 antibiotic-silty clay loam soil | place: USA | reverse complement strand
CTATTGCCTCAGTTGCAATACCTACAGCTGTATCAAAACCAAAAGTTATATCAGTTCCATATATATCATTATCGATTGTTTTTGGCACACCAACTACATTCAATCCCATCTCAGAAAGCATCCAAGTAGTACGCTGTGTACCGTTGCCACCAATGCAAACTAAACAGTCGAGGCCTAGTTCATGGTATGCTTTTTTAATTGTCTTACGATCTTCCTCATCGGGAGAGGTTATTAATTTGCGGAAGCTTTTTTCTCTTGCTGTCCCCAATATTGTTCCTCCTAGATTTAGAATTCCAGAGAGTGAGCGCTCTGTAAGTGTAGAAACATCTTTATTTATTATCCCCGAAAAACCATTGTGAATACCAATTACTTCCATTCCGTAATGGTTAATAGCTGTTTTTCCTACTCCTCTAATGGTTGCATTTATTCCCGGGCAGTCGCCGCCTGATGTAAGAATACCTATTTTCATGTGATTAAGTTTTAATAATTATTGATACTATACAAAGAAAGCAAAAAAAGTGATTAAAAGAAATTTATTAACCACTTTGATGTGCTTTTTGTGTCAATTATAATTGAGATTACATCATTTTGACAAACGATTGTATATTAAATTAGCTGCTTTATTTGAGGCGTTTTCGGTTCCTAATGATTTTTGAATAGCTTTATATTCGCTCAGCATCTTGTTGCGATACTTCGAATCGAAGAGCAGCTTTTCAGTTTCATCGTGGATGTTTTCTACTGTAAAAAACTTTGCAAATAACTCCCGTACCACTTCCTTATTTGCAATGAGGTTTACCAAAGAAATATAAGGTGTGTGTAAAATGTTTTTAAACGCCCAATAGATAAGTTTAGGAACTGGAGTTTTATAGCACACTACTTGTGGCACATTTAGCAATGCTGTTTCAAGTGTTGCAGTGCCCGAAGTTACTAGAGCTACATTAGCCTGCGCGAGTATATTATAAGTTTGGCCAAAAATTAATGAGGCGTTTTCTTGGTCGAGTATTTTGTCATAGAAGTGTTCATCAATGCCAGGTGCTCCTGCTATAACTACTTGGTGACTCTTAAATAGCTCTATAGCTTTAAGCATTGAGGGTAGATTATCCTCAATTTCTTGTTTCCTACTGCCAGCCAATATTGCTATAATGGGTTTATCTTCAAGTTTATTTAGTTTGATAAACTCGTTGAATGTTTGCTCGCTATTTTCTCTATTACTAATTGCATCAACTGTTGGATTCCCTACATAATCTACAGGGTAGTTATGTTTTTTGTAAAAGTCAACCTCAAATGGGAGTATGCAGAGCATTTGATCTACATACTTTTTAAATGATTTGATGCGATATTCTTTCCAAGCCCATATTTTTGGCGATATGTAATATGTAACAGGAATAGAAGTGTGCAGCTTTAGGTATTTCGCTATTTTTAAATTAAAACCAGGATAGTCCACCAATATTACTACATCGGGCGAGTAGTCTACTATATCTTTTTTGCAAATCTCAAGGTTGCGTAAAATTGTTTTAAGATTAAGCAGAACTGGTATAAACCCCATAAAAGCTAGTTCTCTATAGTGTTTCACCAAAGTTCCCCCTACTTCTTGCATTAGGTCGCCACCAAAGAAACGAAAATCTGCATTTTCATCTTTTTCTTTTATCGCCTGCATAAGGTTCGAAGCATGCAAGTCGCCAGAGGCTTCGCCTACAATAAGATAATATTTCATATATGTTTGTGGTCTGTATTTAACGCAGTTTTTATACTGAAACTTGTGCTACTTAGTAAAAACCTCTTGTTCCCAGTGTTTTAATTGGTCTATTATCTCGTAGTGTGTCATGTCTATTTTAACAGGAACAACCGATGCGTATCCGTTTGCTAGTGCCCACTCGTCGCTTTTCTTGTTTTCCTTTTCCCAATTATCGAACCTTCCAGACATCCAAAATATATCATTTTGCATGGCATCCTTAGATGCGAAAAACTCATTGGTCCACTTGCCTTTAGTTTGCGAAGCAATCTGCATACCTTTAACCTCACCTTTTGGCACATTTACATTCAAACATATACCTTTAGGCAGGTTTTCTTTCCAAATGTTTTGTGCAATTTTAGCGGCAATGAGTCCACTTTGCGAGAAATCTGCATCAGAATCAAAATCGCATAGCGACATACCAACCGATGGAATGTCGTATATACAACCTTCAATGGCAGCTCCCATTGTTCCTGAATATAGCACACTAATAGCTGCATTAGAGCCATGATTGATTCCCGAGAAAATCATATCGGGCTTTTTGTCTAGCACATTCATGGCCAATTTTATACAGTCTACAGGTGTTCCGTTGCAAATGTATGTTGTTACATTTTCTTCTTCTTTATATAAAAAGTAGCGCAATGGGTTTATTGATGTTATTGCACTTGACATACCCGACTGAGGTTGGTCTGGTGCAAATACTATAATGTCTGCTATGTCTTTTAAATAAGTAGTAAGTGTGCGTATTCCTTTTGCTCTGTATCCATCATCATTTGTAATAAGAATGAGCGGTCTTTTTTTATTATTCATATTTTTTATTTATCAATTTGTGCAAAATTACTAATTAATAGTCATCTATCTTTATCTATAAATGTTATATAATGGTTAAATCAAAATAAATGCAACTCTTTAAACATTAAAATAATAATTGCATCAAATAAAAAATTGTACCTTTAAAGTCAATTAATAACTAAAGATAAAACTGAAATGAAAAAACCAAATCTCTTATTGCTATTTATATTCATAGCATCTGTTACTTTTGCACAAGCAGTAAAGCCTGTGAAAAATGTAATTCTTATGATTCCCGATGGCACATCGATAGGAGTTTATTCAGCAGCACGCTGGTATAAAGTGTATAATAACATGGGTGATGCCCTAAACGTAGACCCTTATTTTACAGGAACTGTTTCTACGTTTTCTTCAAATGCTCCTATTGGTGATTCTGCTCCTACAACTTCGTGTTATATGACTGGCGTACCCGCTCGTACTGGCAATGTGTCTATATATCCAGTTCACGACCCTGCTAACGATTTATATCCTATCGATTCAACAATGGCTTATCAGCCTTTAGCAACTATATTAGAAGCTTCAAAGATTGAGAAGAACAAAGCTACAGGGTTGGTAGGAAACTATAATGCTCTTGCACCTCAAATGGCATATCAAAATTTAGATGTGATGTTTGGTGGTGGTAATCGTATTTTGACTGATGACATTAAACAGCATTTTCAAAACAATGGTACAACACTTATTCAGGATGATAGGGGTGCAATGCTAAATTATAATAGTGACAATCCAGTTTGGGCACTTTTTCATGATAGAGCGCTACCATACGATATAGATCGCGATCCAGAGTTTACACCCTCGTTGGCCGAAATGACACAGAAAGCAATAGAAATTCTTTCTAAAAATGAAAATGGATTTTTCTTAATGGTAGAAGGTAGTCAGGTTGATTGGGCTGCACACGGAAACGATCCTGTAGGAATAATTACAGAGTACCTTGCTTTTGACAAAGCTGTAGGTAAAGCTATTGAGTTTGCTAAGAAAGATGGTGAAACGGCGGTGGTTATTTTATCTGACCATGGTAATAGTGGTATTACAATTGGCAAAGCAGAGTGTAAAGGATATGATACTCTAACATTAGAAGAACTGTTTGGAGAAGTATCTAAATATAAACTTACAGCATCGGGGATAGAGAGAAAACTGATAGATGTTGAACCCGAAGACATGAAAGCTGAATTTAAAAAGCATACAGATATTGATCTTACTGATGAGGAGTTGCAGACGCTAATCTCTTCAAAAAACTATAAGGAAGGTAACTATATGGAAATTGCAAATAGTCCAAACCTGACACACAACATTGTTAATTTGATGAACTCGAAAATGTGTTTTGGATTCACAACCGGCGGTCACACTGGCGAAGAAGTGTTGCTTGCAGCTTATCACCCAGAAGGGGATGTGCCAATGGGGCATCTTAAAAACACAGAGATAAACGACTATCTTTTCAAAGTTTCGGGTTTAGAGACTCCTCTTCCAGAGTTGACTCAGCGTATCTTTGCAAAGCATAGAGATGTGTTTGTAGATATGGAGTACGTAATTGAAAATAAAGATGGCGATATTCCAATATTGGTTGTAAAAAACGGAAAGAACACTTTAAGAGTACCCGCTTTTTCTTCAGTAGCAACTCTGAATGGTGAATCGTTTGATTTAGGTTCGGTTACTGTTTATATCGATAAGAATGATACTTTTTATTTGCCGAGAAATTTGGTAGATAAACTTTAGTAAAATCAAAAGTAATTATATGAAAAAAGCCCATTAAGTTGGGCTTTTTTTTACTCTTCTGTTTTCCTCTCTTCTATCAATCCCTGAAAAGAGATGGATTGTCTATCTGGATCCTTTACATCTAAGCGTGCTGTTCCATTGTTCCATAAATGAAAATAGAGTGTAAATGGGCGAGTTGTATCCTTTGTTTTAATTGTAACATGCCATTCACCATGTTTTTTTCCTGTTAGAACTTCTGATTCAAAGTCAGTGCTTTTAAATTTTATTCCTCCTTCACTTGAATTCATCGGAGCTCTATAAGCTCTACCAAAGTAGGGTAAGTAGGCTTTTACGGTGTCAGCCGAAACAGTTACATCGTATACCGAAGTTAAGGGCATTGATGGATAACCTATTGGATAGGCGTGGTTGGCAATGAACTTGAAATCGAGGTTCTCTATTTGCTCGTCTATAAGTTTTGCTTTCTTAGCTTTTTCTACAGCCGTTTGACTTGTTCTGCAACTTGTCAAACTTCCCAAAAGTATACTAAGTGCAATAAGAGAAAGAATAATAAATTTGTTATTGTATTTCATATATGCCTCCGTTGTTTGTTGTTAATAGTATGTGATGCTCTATTAACTAAACAACTGATGCCCACGTTTTGTTATCTCCATTTATAAAAACTGCAGCGGATTGCCAACTAAATAGTTTACATAGAACATAATTAAACTGATGCAAACGAAGATAAATAAATAAACGCCCCCTTTTCTGTTGACATGCGAAAAATAATGAGCTACTATAAAAGATAGCATGATAATAATCTGATATATAAAGAAATACGTTTCTTGCCAATAGAAAAAATGAAGAATAATACTGGAAATAGAAATTAAAATTATGAATGAAAGTGTTTTTTGTGTTATTACTCGTTCGCGTCTAAAAACCTTAATATCTAGCACTATTAAAACAATGGTAAGTAGAGACAGTAATGCTACAGCCGCCCATTGTATAGAAGTATATTGGGGTGGAATTAAATCAAACTTGCTAAAATGTATAAATGGGGTGAGGAATGATTCAATATTATCGAACAAAAAGTAAAGGCCAGCTACATTCCAAAGCACTAATAAAACTCCTATCATGAGTGCTATAAAAGATTTTATTTTAAAACCATGCATCGATGTCTCTCCGTACCACCAAAGCGGCAAGAAGGCTAATGCAAATACTTGAAAAGTTGCGGCAATGGCAATTAAAATACCCGACCTAAAAGCAAAGCTACGCGTTGTGTGCTGTTGATAAGACTCTATTAATGGCGAGAGTGAAAAGAGAATAAAGATAGTACTTATATAATTGGGAGACATGCGCAAAAATAGCGGATGAATACTCAGTAGGAATAGTACTAGTGCAAAAGGAAGCGATGTTCTGAAACGCATTAAAGTGAAACGCGTATTGAGGTCGGAAAAAATAAGGGCTATAATGAATATTGAAAGCGTGCTTGCTGCAAATGATACCCAGTCATTTGAAAAGAACGGAGAAATAGCTTGCCATACAAAGCTTGTTTTGTAGTTATGCTGTTGTATGCCTACAGATAAAAACAATCCAAGACGCATACTTACAGTAATAAGTGCAAAAATGATAGGAGTGAAGCGTGATTCCACTAAATTACTTCTAAACCTTCGCGATGTTTTGTGCATTACACTATACTTTGTTACTTAAAAAAAGGCTTTTGCTTTTTTCGCTATATCCATAAATGATGTTTTGTTCCTAATGCCTCATTTTAAGCATGCAACTATGATTAATTCTGCCGCTAATTATAAACGCATACGTTTAAATTATATCAAAGCCAATATCTTTGCGATAGTATTTTTTATCGAAAGTAATAGAGTCTGCAACTTCAAATGACTTCTCCAATGCCTCTTTCTTTGTCTCACCTAAAGAGGTAATTGCTAGTACACGCCCGCCTGTAGAGTAAATACTTCCTTCTTTATTGATGGTGCCTGCATGAAAAACAAGGGTGTCTTTTACTTCACCTAAACCATTAATTTTCTTATTCTTTTCGTATGCTTCAGGATATCCTCCAGATACGAGCATTACAGTTGCGGCACAACGACTGTCAATTGTAATTTCTTTTTCGTTAAGATTACCATTGGCTACACCCTCAAGAAGTTCTACTAAATCAGACTTTATGAGGGGTATAACAACTTCCGACTCGGGGTCGCCCAATCTCACATTGTATTCTATTACATAGGGTTCGTTATTCACAGATATCAAACCTATAAAAATAAATCCTTTATAGTCGATGTTTTCTTTAATTAGTCCTTGAACTGTTGGCTCAATAATTCGCTGCTTTACTTTGTTCATATAAACATCGTCAGCAAAAGGGACAGGAGATATAGCTCCCATGCCACCTGTATTTAAACCAGTATCGCCTTCTCCAATGCGTTTGTAATCTTTTGCAATGGGTAGTATTTTGTACGATTCGCCATCAGAAAGAACAAAAACCGAACATTCTATGCCCGATAAAAACTCTTCTATTACTACTGTTTGGCTAGCTGCACCAAACATACCTGATAGCATTTCATTTAAAACATTAATGGCATCTATGCGCTCGTTCAGTATTATTACACCCTTACCAGCTGCCAATCCGTCGGCTTTTAGCACATACGGTGGTGAGAGTGACTCTAAGAAACTAAGTCCTTCGTCAATGTTGTCCTTTGTAATACTTTTGTATTTAGCAGTAGGGATGTTATGACGCATCATAAACTCTTTTGCAAATCTTTTGCTACCTTCCAACTCTGCGCCCTCTTTTGATGGACCAATAACTGAAACGTTTTTCAGTTGAGAGTCATCGCGAAAGAAGTTGTAAATGCCTTCTACCAAAGGAGCTTCAGGACCTACAACAACCATATTTATTTGCTTGTCTAACACAAATTGTTTTATGGTAGGAAAATCGGTAGTTGCTATTGCCACATTTTTGCCTACCATATCAGTTCCTGCATTGCCTGGAGCTATATATAGTTTGTCAGTTTTTTTGCTTTGTTTTATTTTCCATGCCAATGCATGTTCGCGCCCTCCTGAGCCAAGTATCAGAATATTCATGAATCTTATGAGTTAATTATTAATCATCAATATAGAAGAGGCAAAGTTACTAATAAAACTCGAAAATGCTTGTCTCAGTTACATCCTTCATGAAAAAAAAGTATCTTTGTATAAAAATATTGTATGGTTATGAGCAAAAATAGAATAACAGAACTGTTTGGTATAAAGTATCCTATTATACAAGGAGGAATGGTTTGGTGTAGCGGTTGGCGTTTGGCTTCTGCAGTTAGCAACGCGGGTGGCTTAGGGCTTATTGGTTCTGGATCGATGTATCCTGATGCATTACGCGAGCATATACAAAAGTGTAAAGCAGCAACAAATAAACCTTTTGGGGTGAATGTTCCTCTAATGTATCCTCAGATTGAAGAGATTATGCAGATTATTATAGAAGAGAAGGTGCCAATAGTGTTTACTTCTGCAGGCAATCCAAAGCTATGGACTTCTAAACTTCAAAATGAAGGAATAAAAGTAGCGCATTTAGTTTCTAGTTCTAAGTTTGCTCAAAAATCAGAAGAGGCAGGAGTGGATGCTGTTGTAGCAGAGGGGTTTGAAGCGGGTGGACATAATGGTAGAGAAGAAACAACAACCCTTACACTTATTTCACAAGTGCGTAGTTCGGTTGATTTACCAGTTATGGCAGCAGGTGGAATTGCCTGTGGCAAGAGTATGCTAGCGGCTTTTGCTCTTGGTGCTGAGGGTGTGCAAGTTGGTACACGATTTGCCTTAACTCACGAAAGTTCGGCAAGTAATTTGTTTAAAGAGCGATGCGTAAACCTTACTGAAGGTGACACTATCCTTTCGCTTAAAAAGGTGAGTCCTACTAGATTAATAAAAAACGAGTTTTACTTTCAAGTGAAAGCATTGGAAGATAAAGGTGGTTCAGCTGAAGAGATAAGAGAACTGTTAGGACGTGGTCGTGCTCGGAAAGGAATCTTCGAGGGAGACTTAATTGAAGGCGAGCTCGAAATAGGACAAGTAGCATCTACTATCGGCTCTATTATATCTGCAAAGCAGGTAATAGAAGAGATGATAAGCGAGTTTAATGATGTAGCTAATGAGATGTCTAAAATGAGGTTTTAAACTGTCTTTTAGCATTTATGTTAGTCTTCAGCATGAACATTATAGTACGTTTTTATTTCTATTTAAACTCCTAAAGGCTACTATAATCGTTGTTTAAAGAGTATTTTAAATGTTTGTGGGTTCAGAAGCTTGTTTTTTTTATTTTAAATTGCCCTTTTTCATATTTAAAGTATTACTTTTGTGTTGTATTTTGTAAATGACAAAATATGATGCCATTTTATTTGATTGAAATAGCTAAACTATAATTAATTACAGATAGGCATCGCTGTAATATACAAAAATAAAAATGAAAAATTTAAGTTACTCTTTAGGCATGAGCATGGCTACCCAACTTATGCAAACCGGATTAGAAAACCTTGATGTGGAAGCTTTTGTAAAAGCTTTTACTGAAATTATGAAAAAAGAAGAGCCTACCATGTCTTTGGAAGAGGCTACTCAACACATTCAAGTATACTTTAGTGAAAAACAAAACGAAATGTTGCAAATAAACAAACAAAAAGGCGAGAGCTTTCTAGCCGAAAACAAATCCAAAGAAAATGTTGTAGTGCTACCAAGTGGACTACAATATGAGATACTAACAGAAGGTGACGGAGCTATCCCCACTGCTACAGATACTGTACAGTGTCACTATCATGGAACTTTAATTGATGGTACTGTTTTTGACAGTTCTGTACAACGTGGCCAACCTGCTGTGTTTGGTGTAACACAAGTAATTAAAGGTTGGGTAGAAGCATTACAACTAATGCCTGTTGGATCGAAATGGAGACTTTTTGTTCCTTCTGACATGGCTTATGGTGAGCAAGGTGCAGGAGATATTATTCAACCAAATGCAACCCTTATCTTTGATGTTGAATTGTTGGGTATTCAATAATAGCCTTAAGTATAGGAGTACATTTTGAATAAAGATAAATATAAAACTAAACATTTTTTTATGAAGAAAATTAACTTACTTGCACTTAGTGCAATTATTATTGGCGGTCTGTTGCTTGTCTCTTGTGGAGGCAATACATCGACTCCAAAAGCATCGTTGAAAAACGATGTCGACTCGCTTTCTTATGCTTATGGTGTTTCATTGGCAGATCAGGGTTTAACTCAGTTCTTAGAGCAGTCGGGTGTTATTGAAAGTACAAATAGCTTGCAGTACGAATATCAGATGAAGATATCTGCAGCTGACTCTACTGAAAAAGTAAGTCTTGAGAAGGAATTGAAAACTAAAATGGACGCTTTGAATAAAGAAAATGCTCCAAAATTAAATCAATTCTTAAAAGGCTTGCAAGAGTCACTTAATGCTGGTGAGGAGAAAACTCCTTATATACAAGGCCTTAGTATTGGTAATCAAATTTCTCAGCAAATGATGCCACAACTTACATCAATGGTTTTTGCTGCTGATTCAACTAAAAAGATGAACAAAGAGCAAATAATTTCAGGATTGTTTGGAGCATTAAGAAATCAAACGTTGGCTATTACTAAAGCAGAAGCTGGCGATTTTGTACAAGCTAGTGTAGAGAAAGCTCAAGAAGAGTCTCAGCGTATACAAGATGAGAAAAGCAAAGTTGACAACAAAGATGCAATTGAAGAAGGCGAAGCATTTTTAGCAGAAAATGCTAAAAGAGAAGAGGTAGTTGTATTGCCTAGCGGTCTTCAGTACGAAATTATTAAAGTAGGAACAGGTGCAATTCCAACTGTATCAGATCAAGTAAAAGTACATTATCATGGAGCTTTAATCGATGGTACTGTTTTTGACAGTAGTATTGACAGAGGCGAGCCTATTGTATTTGGTGTTACTCAAGTTATACCAGGATGGACAGAAGCGTTACAACTAATGCCTGTTGGATCTGAGTGGAAAGTATATATTCCATATGATTTAGGTTATGGCCCTCAAGGAAGTGGACCAACTATCAAACCATTCTCAACGCTTGTTTTTGATGTTAAGTTACTTGGTATCGAATAAGTAGTAAGGTTTGAATAAAACAATATAAGCTGATAACTAGGCAACTAGTTACGGTTGAAATAAAAAAAGGATTCTATAATGGAATCCTTTTTTTTGTTTCAATCAATTGTTGATGATTCTATGTTATGGTGGCACGACTATCATTATTAGCAGATAACACACACATTAATAAAAGAGTGGTGAGTAATGCGGGTTATGTATAAAATATCGCTGTTGATTCTTAGTAAACAGATGGCCTACTTATCTATTAGCTCATAAAACACACCACGATTAAGTGTAGTGCTTTTTATTTTATTGTTTAGCTCCAATGCTCCTAAGTATTTATTTATTTCATTAACATGTATACCTAATATCTGATGCAAATCGTCTAGCGTGCAAGGTCTGCGAGCAATGGTAGATAAAATGGTGCCTTCAATATCGGTGTTGTAAGATTCAACATCTGTTCGCTGAGCTGCCGATGCAATTATCTCTACGCTGGGCAT
>SMES01000192.1_pt1 | contig 10891 bp, 7 predicted proteins | sample 2456241 | NCBI WGS metagenome assembly SMES01 (sample SAMN10132598, study PRJNA489261) | soil metagenome | isolation source: day1 antibiotic-silty clay loam soil | place: USA | reverse complement strand
CCAGTTCGCATCAATAAAGATGATGTTCATACCATTAAGAAAATGTAAAACAACAGAGCAAGCATGCTGCGTATATCCAGCATGCTTGCTCTCGTTTAACAAAGATTCCGCAGAATTCCCCCACCTCTTAGGTGGTGGGATGAATGTGGTGCAGGCGCTAGCCTGTTGTCTTATGAAGCCTTTGCATTACAGCAGGCTACTGGCATTATATACAGTATGAGTGCATGCATACTAAAAGCCTATAAGTACAGGCTCTATCCAAACACTGAACAGCAAGAGTTTTTTGCTAAGTCGTTTGGTTGCGCTCGCTTTGTTTGGAATAAAATGCTTCACGATAAAATCGAGCATTACGAAAAAACCAAGACCACGCTGAAAAACACTCCCGCCCAATATAAAAAAGAGTTTGAATGGCTTAAAGAAGTGGACAGCTTGGCGCTGGCCAACGTCCAGCTTGATCTGCAAAGAGCCTTTCAGGGCTTTTTCAAAAGCAGTTTTGGCTTTCCTAAGTTCAAGAGAAAAGGCATTAAGGACAGCTACACCACCAACAACCAAAAAGGCACGGTGGCTGTTACCAGTCGCTCAATTAAACTGCCTAAGATTGGTCACATCAAGGCTAAGATTGATCGTGAGATCAATGGCCTAGTTAAAAGCGCCACGGTATCTAAAACCCCAGCGGGTCGATACTTTGTCAGTGTACTGGTTGAAACCATTGTGCAGCCTTTACCTAAAACCAATAGCAGTGTCGGCATTGATTTAGGCATAACAGACTTTATTGTTTTATCAGATAAAACCGAAGTTGTTAATCCTAAGTTTCTAGCCAAGTACGAAAAGAAACTGGCGTGTGAACAAAAGATTTTAGCCAAGCGCAGGGAGATGGCTAAAGCCGCCAATCGTAAGCTGTCTGAAAGCCGCAATTACCAAAAGCAGCGATTAAAAGTTGCTAAGGTGTACGAGAAAATAGCCAACTGCCGTAAAAACTTTCTGCACAAAACCTCATTCAATCTCATCAAAAACCACGATGTGATTGTTATTGAAGACTTGAACGTCAAAGGCATGGTTAAAAATAGGCGTTTAGCTAAAGCGATCAGTGATAGCGCATGGTCAGAGTTCGCCACGATGCTGGCTTATAAAGCAGATTGGTATGGCAAGCAGCTCGTTAAAATAGACCGATGGTTTCCATCCTCTAAGACCTGCTCAGGCTGCGATCATGTTCTTGGCGAGGGTGAACTCACCCTCGCCATGCGGCAGTGGCAATGCCCGAGTTGTAACGCTGTCCTAGATCGCGACTATAACGCCAGTATCAATATTCTCAATGAAGGTTTGCGCTACTTGCTATCCATTACAAAAACCCTCGGTGCGAGGGAGTTAGCCCAGTCAATTTGCATAACCTCTGATGGGGCGCAGCGCGCCCAATCAAGTCTGTGCATTACCTAGGAAACCCCCACTTCTAAAGTGGTGGGTAGTTCATTACTTTTACTACTGCCTTGATGATTGATACGTAAAGAATGCAAGCACTGAATATGATCAACGAGTACTTCGGGACTGGTGTGACGAGCGAGCCAGGGATGGCGAGCGCCGGAGTTGAACCCAGGATGGGTTCATCGACGGATGAACACCTGCCCCGAAGTACGGTATGCCCCAATTATCCCTCTTAATAAAGCCAAGTATATTGATCGATTTGTGCGTGCCGTACCTTGTTCGTATCGCTGCTCCCTCAACGGGTCATCCTGACCCGATTCGGGCGCTCCGCCATCCCTGGCTACGCTAGTCGCGACACAAACAAGGTACTCATTAACTATCGATGTTGCCTGTGAGTTTTGCGCATGACGCTTTTAAAACCATTGCTCTGCAATAAATGTAAATCTGCACAGCTGACTGCTACTGCAATAGTGAAAACCACGCAGCTGGTCAACGAGTACTTCGGGGTAGGTGTGGCAAGCGAGCCAGGGATGGCGAGCGCCGGAGTTGAACCTAGGATGGGTTCATCGACGGATGAACACCTGCCCCGAAGTACGGTATGAACCTGACTCATCAACACCACTAGCACTACAAAACAAACAACAAATATGCACATGACACAACGCGCGGGATTCTTTGCGGGCGGGCCGCCCGCGCTCCCGGCCAGCAGTTCACATAAGAGTTAAGCACCGGCAAAGAATACAAACATCTGCAACTACTGCTTAATTTTCTGTAAAACGCTACAATCTTGGCACTTTAAAGGTCGCTGTTTTAACAATAGACACCAGACCCACCACTTACCCATTAACTATTTAGGTTGCTCATGTCTCAATATGTTTTCACCATGCACCGTCTCGGCAAAGTTGTGCCACCTAAGCGCGAGATTCTCAAAGATATTTCTTTATCATTTTTCCCAGGCGCAAAAATTGGTGTGCTGGGTCTAAACGGCTCAGGTAAATCGACATTACTGCGCATCATGGCTGGCGTTGACACCGAATTTAACGGTGAAGCGCGCCCTATGCCTGGCCTCAATATCGGCTACTTACCGCAAGAGCCGCAGCTTGATCCCAGCAAAACTGTGCGTGAAATTGTTGAAGAAGCCCTTGGCGAAGTCAAAGCCGCACAAGCACGTTTAGATGAAGTATATGCCGCTTACGCAGAACCTGATGCTGACTTTGATGCACTGGCCAGCGAGCAAGCTAAGCTAGAAGCCATCATCCAAGCCAGCGATGGCCATAACATTGAACGCCAACTGGAAGTTGCTGCGGATGCTCTGCGCCTACCAGCTTGGGATGCAAAAATTGAGCATTTATCCGGTGGTGAAAAACGCCGTGTCGCTTTGTGCCGTTTATTGCTATCAGCACCCGACATGCTATTGCTCGATGAGCCGACCAACCACTTGGATGCTGACTCCGTCGCCTGGCTTGAGCGCTTCCTGCATGACTTCACCGGCACAGTGGTAGCCATCACCCACGACCGTTACTTCCTCGATAACGTCGCCGGCTGGATTTTGGAACTCGACCGTGGCCAAGGTATTCCTTTTGAAGGCAACTACTCGCAGTGGCTGGAAGCAAAATCTGCACGCTTAAGTCAAGAAGCCAAGCAAGAGTCATCGCACAATAAAGCTATGAAGGCCGAACTTGAGTGGGTACGCAAAGGTGCAAAAGCACGTCAGTCAAAATCCAAAGCCCGCCTCGCCCGCTTTGAAGAAATGCAATCGCAAGAATTCCAAAAACGCAGCGAAACCAACGAAATTTACATTCCTGCAGGTGAGCGCTTAGGCGACCAAGTCATTGAAGTCAAAAACGTCAGCAAAGCCTACGGTGAGCGTGTACTGATCGATGATCTATCCTTCGTTGTGCCAAAAGGCGCGTTGGTTGGCGTGATCGGTGGTAACGGTGCCGGTAAGTCCACCCTATTTCGCATGATTATGGGTGTCGAGCAACCTGACTCTGGCGAAATCATTATTGGCGAAACAGTCAAACTCGCCAGTGTTGACCAGCAACGAGACAGCCTCGACGGTTCAAAAACTGTTTGGGAGCAGATTTCTGACGGTTACGACATGATTAAAGTCGGCAACTATGAAGTGCCATCGCGCGGTTATGTCGGTCGTTTTAACTTTAAAGGTTCAGACCAGCAAAAGTTTGTTAAAGACCTCTCTGGTGGTGAGCGCGGTCGTTTGCACTTGGCCTTAACCCTTAAGCAAGGGGCTAACGTCTTACTGCTCGATGAACCCTCCAACGACCTTGACGTAGAAACCTTGCGTGCCCTAGAAGAAGCCCTCTTGGACTTCCCAGGCTCAGCTATTGTGATCTCGCACGACCGCTGGTTCCTTGACCGTATCGCCACGCACATCTTGTCCTATGAAGATGACTCTAGCGTTGTGTTCTTCGAAGGCAACTACACTGAATACGAAGCAGACCGTAAAAAGCGTTTAGGCGATGCTGCAGCCCAACCTAAGCGTGTGCGTTATAAGCGTTTAGCTTAAGGAAGCGCTGAATAATTACCTGTGTTGTCACGGCGTTGTTAAAAATCAGCTCACAATCTTTAGATTGAACGTGCTTTAGCACGGCCCCGAAGGGGGGAGCGAAGCGAATAAAGTGCTCATTTACTACCTGTAAACTGCGCTTTTTCGCTGATTTGACTCGCTAGCGCTCGCCCTTCGGGTCAGCTTTTAGCTGTTACTCCCGCTGGTCGTTGCGCCTAGCCCTGACTGCCTCGCTAACATTATTCAGTGTTTCCTTCGGCCAGCGAATATTTTTATCAACAGCTGCACTTTTTATAGTGCAGCCTGTCTGATAGAAAGCCAAGAAGAAAACCACTGGACATCCATACAATAGAGTAGAATACTAATAGCGCTTTTAAAAAACCGTAAAAAGCCACTACGAGCCCATGCTCGCAAGGAGTCTGTAATGAGCCAGCGTTCTGAAAAACGCACCAATAAAGCCAAATCAATTATTGCGCAACCGCTGTTTAGAAGCCGCGAAGAGCAGCCTAAAAAAGGCAAAGGCAGCTACCGCCGTGACAACAAAGCCTCTTGGTCTAACAGCCCAGAGGCTTTTTTATATCTAGCGGCTTGATATGAGCCATTGGCATGCACAACTGCTCCGCTCTATGCTTTTTACTGACTATGTATTGTCGTTCAACATGTTAAAGTTGAGCCCAACTGAATATTGAGAACACCTATGTTAGAGCGCTTATCATCTTTTTTAATGTTGATCTTGTTTGGCTTGTTTGCCAGCCAAGTGTCAGCCAGTACTGTCGCGCCATTGGTCACCCCAAGCGTCACCCTTTCGTCTACGCCAAATAATTCGTTTTTAGCTCCTCAACAAAGCTTTACTGACTGGCGCGCTGGTTTACGCATGGAAGCCCTAAGCCAAGGCATCACGCCACTGTTGTTTGAACAAGCCTTTGCTGGCTTAACGCCAGATCCACAAGTGATTGCCGCTGACCAAAGCCAACCAGAATTCAGCCGCCCGGTATGGGAATACCTTGACAGCGCCGTATCTTCTTGGCGCGTTGCCAGGGGTAAAGCCTTACTGGCCGAACATGCTAAAACACTAAAAGCTATCGAAGCACAATACCAAGTCGAACCCAGCATATTAGTCGCCGTCTGGGGCATGGAAAGCAGTTTCGGCCAACAAATCGGTAGTAAAAGCGTCATTCGCTCATTAGCAACATTGGCCTATGAAGGCCGTCGTAGCGCTTTTTGGCGCGAGCAATTATTTGCTGCTTTGCATATTCTGCAAGAAGGCGATACCAGCATAAATGGCATGATTGGTTCTTGGGCTGGCGCTATGGGACAAACGCAATTTATGCCCACCACCTACCGCCAGTATGCGGTCGACTTTGATGGTGATGGCCGCCGTGACATCTGGAACTCCAGCGCTGATGCGCTTGCCTCTGCGGCGAATTATTTAAGTTTATCCAACTGGCAGCATGGGCAACTATGGGGAATTGAAGTTCAATTACCATCGCGCGGCTTTGACTACGCACAAGCCGACGGAGTGCAAAGCAAAACCATTAACCAATGGTTTGCTCTCGGAGTAACAGTGCAAGATCAAGTCGACAAACATCACTTGCAACAACAGGCCACCTTGTTCCTGCCCAGCGGCTATCAAGGCCCTGCGTACCTGCTGCTCAACAACTTTCGCAGCATCTTAAAGTACAACAACTCATCGTCTTACGCCCTAGCGATTGGCTTATTATCCCAAGCTCTGCAAGGTGATTACAGCACGCCTGCCTCATGGCCTAAACACGACCGCATGCTCAGTCGCCAAGAGCGCATCGAGCTACAAACATTACTTAATGAATTAGGCTTTAACAGCGGCAACCCTGACGGCATTATCGGGGTTAACTCACGCCAAGCTGTACGAAGTTTTCAGCAAGCACAAAACTTACCTGCTGACGGCTACCCTAATGCAGCGCTACTCGACAAGGTTAAAAAAGCGGCACAACAAGCACTTTGAAAACAAACAAGCGCCTAACTCATAGGCGCTTACTGCTGAGGTTTTGTATAAACCATTGCGCAGTTGCGCCCAGCACGTTTAGCCGCATACAGCGCACTATCGGCCTGCCCCGCTAAACACGCAGTATCCACTCCATCAACATACTCAACAATGCCCACACTAAAAGTGCAAACTAAATCTTCGTTTTGCGCGGGGAAACGAATCTCGGAAAATCGCTGACGAATCTCATCCATCACCTGATACGCAGACTCCGCATTGGTGTTGGGTAAAATCACCGCAAACTCTTCACCGCCATAACGACCAATAGAGTCAGTGCGACGCAAGCGCTGTTTAAGGAACAAAGATAAACTCTTAATCACCTTATCGCCCATCGGATGCCCGTAGCTATCATTGACCTGTTTAAAGTGATCAATATCAATCATCACAAAACATAGCGACTGCGCAGATTTACTCGCCCGTACCCGCGCATCATCGAGCAATTGTAAAATATGCGTATGATTAAACAGCCCAGTTAAGCCATCACGCACAATGCGAGACTTGAGATGACGCGCACGTGCCGCACGATTACGCACTGTTGCCACTAAATGCCGAGGTTTAACAGGCTTCATTAAAAAGTCATCGGCTCCTTCACTCATGGCATCGAGTTGTTTATCTAAGTCATCCTCAGCAGACAAATAGATAATCGGCACCCCAACAAAACGGTCGATGTGCCGAATAACTTTAGCTAATTCAGGGCCATCACACTGCGGCATATACATGTCGAGAATAATTAAGTCAGGATCAAACTCTAGCAACTCAGCTAAAGCCAGAGTTGGATCATTAATAGCTCGAGTGATAATACCCGCTGAATTGAGCACTCGCTCGGTAAAGGCAGCCTGCGATCTCGAGTCGTCCACCACTAAAGCACGATAGGGCTCACTGTGGGCTATACGAGTCAGCGACTCTACTTTTTCTAAAATGCTCGCGACATCTAAAGTACCAACAAGAAAAGCCTGCCCGCCGGCACGTACTGCAGCTAAACGTGTGTGCGAATCTGCTTCATCACAACTGTAAAATAAAATCGGAACCTGACTTTCATGTTCGGTTTTTAAAGCTTGCGCCAACTCTAAGCCCTGCTTAGCAGCTCTAAAATCCACATCTAAAACAATTAACGCAGGATGACGCTTGGCCATAGCAGCAAAGAACGAAGCCTCATCATCAAATACTTCAACTTGCAAAGAAAACGACTGCAATTGTTGAGCGCAATCTTTAGCTTTAGCATCATCCTGTAAAACGATATAAATAGGCTTACGCACTAAAGGTGGCAGAAATACACTTTCAATACTTTCACCTTGGCGCAATCCTGTCTGCAGCAAGTCCTGCAGCAAATACGTCATGGTCTCAATAAACTGACTGTTTAAGCGGTTATTATTATTTTCTATTGCCGCTAGGTTTTCTAATAAAGCTTGAGCAATTTCTATATGAGCCTGCTGCTCAAAGCGCTCAGCATAACGCAATAGACGCTGAGCGCCCTCTTGCATGTTAATCAGCTCTTGGCTGCTCCACTGGGTTGTGTGCAGGTTTTGCCAGATTTCTAAAAGCTGGCGCGCTTGATTAATCACGCGCTGTGCAAAATGCTGTTTTAAGCGTTCTAAACTATCCATTTGTGTGCCTGTCATACTCTTGGCTACTCCACCACCCTGTATGTTCGAGCAGTTTAAAACATGCAAACCAACTGAATGCCAATATCATCATAAATCCAATATAGCGCTGATCTAAGCAAATGCAATGCCTATATTCAATCGCATTGCCCTGCACCGTAAACACCAACTTTATAGTACACTTCAACAACACAACATCATGCATATGCTGCTAGCGCTGCACAATAAAAGGGCTTAATCATGCTCAATTGGAAAAAACGTTCACGCGACGCTCGTGACCAAGTTAATGACTCTGTCGACGATGTCAAAAGCTACCTCGGCGGCATCTGGTTCAGCCGAACACTGCTCACTCTAGTCGCTGTTTATTTAATAGTGACCATTGTTATTGGCTGGTATTGGAGCCAAGAGCCGGAATTTTTCTCAGTGCAAGAGCACACTCAGCAATCTGCCGATAAAGCTCAGCACTCTATCGTCACCGGTTACACCACTGTGGTAACCCTTAAACAGGTGGCGACCACTCTTTTAGACAAACCCGGCGGCTATTTAACCAATGACATCGCGCCTCCAGGTATTTGGCTAGACAACACACCCTCGTGGGAATACGGCGTGCTGGTACAGATGCGTGACTTATCTCGCGCGCTGCGTAAAGACTTTGCTCGTTCACAGTCGCAATCCACCGAAGATCCTGATTTAGCTAAAGCCGAGCCACGTTTCAACTTCGACAATAAAAGCTGGGTATTGCCAGCAACCGAAGACGAATACCGCTTAGGCATTAAGTCTTTGGACCGTTATTTAGCGCGTTTAAGTGATCCAGAAAAAACCAACACACAGTTTTATGCGCGTGCCGACAACCTCAACAATTGGCTAGGCGATGTCGCAACACGTCTGGGTTCATTGTCACAACGTTTATCAGCAAGCGTAGGCAAGGCTCGTTTGAATATGGATAGCAACCAAGAGGAAACCAGCCTATCAGGCGCTCCTTCAGTAATGTCCAATGGTAAAGATGGTGTCGAAGAAATCGTTAAAACACCTTGGCTGCAAATTGATAACGTCTTCTATGAGGCGCGTGGTCAGGCTTGGGCGTTATCACATTTTTTACGTGCCATTGAGATTGATTTTGCTGATGTGATTGCTAAGAAAAACGCCACTGTCAGCGTGCGTCAAATCATTCGTGAGCTAGAAGCCGCGCAAGAACCTATGGTGTTCTGGCTAACCATTCATTGGTTATGGCCAACTATATTTCTCGCGCTAACGCGGCGATCATCGAACTGCGTCAATTGCTGTCACAGGGTTAAGGTATTGTTAGTAAGCCGTAGCGCCCGCAAGTGTTACGGCTTTTTTTATGGTTGTTAAAAAAGACTTCATCTTTTAACTGTATTGCACCTTGTGCAACTGACCTATCAGGCCTGTGTGTCTTTGCACTCATCTGTAAATAAAAAGCCGCAAATAAACGCACAAAAAATCTGTGCAATCTATTTGCGGACTTGTCAGACATTGCGTGGGATTAGTTGTTTTGCCACTGCGCTTTGCGTTTTTCTAGGAACGCACTGACACCCTCTTTAGTATCTTGCGCATCAAACAAATCAACAAAAGCTTCACGTTCCGCCGGTAACCACTGATCTGGCGCATGACTACGTGCCCCTTGAATTAACGGCTTAATTTTACGCACAGCGACGGGGCTTTGCTGCGCCACTTTATCCGCCAGAGCCAAGGCAGCATGCAAAGCTTCACCGGTAGCGACAACCTCTTCTACCAAGCCGATACGTTCGGCTGTTTTGGCATCAATACGATCGCCACACAAAATCATGCGTTTTGCCCAGCCCTCGCCCACCAGCCAAGGCAGTTTTTGTGTGCCTCCGGCGCAAGGTAATAAGCCCACGGTTGCTTCAGGCAAAGCCATTTGCGCTTGCTCTTCGGCAATACGGATATCACAGGCTAAAGCACACTCCAAACCGCCACCCATGGCATAACCATTAATAGCTGCAATGGTGACACCACGGTAATTGCTCAGCGCTTCAAAGGCCTCGCCAAAATAGCGCGCCATACTGCGTGCGACGGCTTTATCACCTTCAGCAAAGAGTTTTAAATCTGCGCCAGCACTGAAAAACTTGCTACCTGCGCCGGTAATGACTAAAGCATAAATATCTTTATCGTCATTCAAATGCTCTACCAACTGCTTCACGCCCTGCAACATTTCCGCGTCCCAAGTATTCGCGGAGGGGTTATTCAGAGTCAGTAAAGCAGTATGCCCGCGCATTTCCACAAGCAACTTATCGGTTAATTGCAGATGCTGAGCTTTCTGATATTTTTCTACGGCATTGGACATAACTTAAATTCCTCAATCATCGATATGTAAAGGCTACTAACCATTTACATTTAGGGTGTTAATGCAGAATTTCAACCGCAATTGCGGTCGCTTCACCACCACCAATACAAATAGCGGCGACACCAAAGCGTTGCTGTTTTTTCTTTAATGCAGCTAGCAAGGTGACCAAAATACGTGCACCGGACGCGCCAATCGGGTGGCCTAAAGCACAAGCACCACCGTGCACATTGACTTTCTCCGCCGGCAAATTCAGCTCCTGCATGGCAATCATAGTGACCACCGCAAAGGCTTCATTAATTTCAAACAAATCCACTTGATCTAAATCCCAACCGGTACGTTCCAGCAACTTCTTAATAGCACCCACTGGCGCGCTGGTAAATAAGTGCGGCGCAGCAGCATAGGCACTGTGGCCATGAATGACTGCCAATGGCGTGAGACCACGGGCTTGCGCTGCACTTTGGCGCATCAGCACTAGAGCGGCTGCACCATCAGAAATAGAACTGGAGTTGGCTGCAGTTACACTGCCCTCTTTATTAAAGGCGGGGCGCAGTTGACGAATCTTACTGATATCGGCTTTAGGCGGCTGCTCATCATCACTGACCAGCACACTGCCCTTACGGCTGAAAACCTCGACTGGGACAATCTCCTCAGCAAAATCACCCTGACGAATCGCTGCTTGCGCACGCCGTAGTGACTGCTCGGCAAAGTCATCCTGCTGTTCACGGCTAAAGCCATAAGCTTGCGCGCTATCATCGGCAAAAGAGCCCATTAAGCGGCCTCTATCGTAGGCGTCCTCAAGACCATCGATAAACATATGATCAATGACTTTGCCGTGCCCCATGCGGTAACCGGCGCGGGCTTTATCAAGCAAATAAGGCGCATTAGACATGCTCTCCATGCCGCCAGCGACCACCACATCCACTGAACCAGCCAGCAAAGCATCGTGAGCCATAATCACTGTTTGCATACCCGAGCCGCACATTTTGTTCACTGTGCTG
>SMES01000181.1_pt1 | contig 10980 bp, 10 predicted proteins | sample 2456241 | NCBI WGS metagenome assembly SMES01 (sample SAMN10132598, study PRJNA489261) | soil metagenome | isolation source: day1 antibiotic-silty clay loam soil | place: USA | reverse complement strand
TCTATTGAATAAATAAAGCTCATCACCATTTAAAGCAAGTCCTTCAATATCAAGTTCCACGTCTTTCATGAGATCTAAACCTCTCAAATAATCATAAAACAAACCAATATCATATTGATCAAAAGTGATTTCATTTGCTATTTGAACTTTTACGCACACATCGCGTTCAGGAGATTTAGAACCCGAACCAAAAATCAACATTTCATGTTCATTGATCATTTCCATCGCCTCAAAATCTGGTTTGTCGATTTTCGGAATGATATTTCCTATTAATTTTTCAGAGGGATAAATCAGATTTTTAGAAACTAAATTAAATGCATGATCAATATGAAATAAATAAGGAGAATCATCACCAATGACATAAAAGCCTTCATTGAATTTTACAATTCCTGATGCACTGGGCACTTCTTCCAAAAGTTGCCAGTTTAATATTTCTATTTTTAAAGATGTCGCTACCAAAACAAATGATTTTTGATCAGGTAATATAAAGTTTAAATTGATAAAACTAACTTCCTAAATGGAAGTAATGAAAACTTAACGCTATTGCGTAAAAGAAAGTTGTTGAGAATAACTAAAGGAAAGCTAAATAAATAATTCATACTATTTAATTATATATCTTTAGAGATATGGTCATTTTTAGTATAACTATACTTAATTTTAAAACATTACTATAATCCAGATCGCTACTTATGAGTATAAAAAAACTCTTCATTTATTGTACCCTTATCTTATGTTCTTTGAGTTTAACCTCATGCTTCGAAATCATTGAAGAAATCAAACTCTTTCGTAATGGTTCGGGAGAAGTAGTCCTCACTTTTAATTTGAGTCAAAGTAAGACGAGAGTAGCCTCTGTTATGCTTTTAGACAGTATCAATGGCTATAAAGTGCCAAGTAAAAAAGATATCAATCATGAACTGAATGCAATTACAAACAATTTAAGAAATTCAACCGGAATAAGTAAAGTGAATAGCAATGTAGATTTCAATAATTACATCGCTACTATTAGCTTTTCCTTTAAAGAAGTTTCCAATATCAATAATGTATTCAAAAACATTCTGGCAAGGCAAGATATTCAAGTTCCTAATCAGAACCTATATAGCTTTAACGCAAACAATCAAGTCTTTATACGTAAATATCAATCTGATAGAAATACCATCTCTTCTTTTAATAAATTAAAAAAAGAAGACAAGGAAGTTTTTAAAAATGCCCAATTCACAAGTATAACACGTTTTGAGCAATCTGTTAAATCAGTCAATAATAAATCAGCCATCGTTTCAAAGTCTAAAAAAGCAGTCATGCTTAAAGCCAATATGATGGATTTAATTTATGATAAATCTAATATCTCTAATCAAATACAACTTCAATAATACCGTATGAAAAAATTAATTACAATCAGTATAGCTTTATTTCTGACAGGTGGTAGTTATGCTCAAAACTTGGAACGTAAGATACCATATGACGCATTTGCTGTAAGTACCGTAAAAGGAGATAAAGCATTTAAACTAATGCTCGTTAAGGATTTTGACAATTCTTTTATAGGGAGAGCATTCCTAGATAAAGTTACTCAAGAAACAGAACATTCCTTTCAAAGTATAGACGAATTCGGTTTTGATTTGGATGAAGAGTTCTATTATTTTCATCTTCAAACCGATAGCATTAATTACAATTGTATTTTGATGCCTATTAAAGATGTCAATAAATTTGATGTTTTTATGAACATCAAAAACAATGAAATAACTCAAAAAGAAGATCAAAAAACTTATATTTTTGATGAACAAAATTTAGCGATCTGGGATAATGAAAAAATTCTTTACATCTCTGGAAGTAGCAATTACTTATTTTTTACAAATGAAGAAAATGCAGCACGTTATGGAATCGTAGATTATGAAGACTATCAGTGGTCAGCTACTGAGGAAGTTGGAGAAGCTGTTTATGATGATGATGATATGGTCGAAGAGGTTTGGGAAGCTGTAGAAGCTGTTTATAATGATGATGAAATGACTGAAGAGGTTTGGGAAGTAGAGGATGTAGCAGTACCTACTGAAATAGCATATGACTCTTCAGAAGAGGATGTTGACGAACATGTATATTATTATGAAGAAGACACGTATGAAAGTTCTTACAATGCTAATCTCGCAATAAAAAACGCATTGGTTCAACAATGGACACATGAAATGGGAGAGTGGATTTTTAATGCCAACTTCTCCTCTATTCAAGACAACAAGTCTTACACCTCTTCTAAAAACAATCACGCGTTAGCTTCTTTATGGGTTTCAAATATTCATTCCCTTTATGGAAATATGATGACAGGTATTATTCCAACTTATCAATTTGGAGCTACAGTTGGTTTTGGCAAGCTGAATGTAGATCTCTTTATGGATGATAAAGAAATGAGAATTAAATCTGATGTAGTTTTAGATAAAGAAAATGCTAGAGCTTACAAAAGAATGTTGAAAAACAAGCTCAATAGAAAGTTTTACAAATACGTAGATAGTGAAAACCTCATTGGTTTTGGAAGTTATGCGATCAATACTCAAGCATATCTTGAAGAATTCCCTAGACTTTTTTCACAAACCTATGGAACTGTATTGGGAACTGAATATCAAGAAATTGTTGAATTTGGCTCGGAATTATTTTCACTATTATTAGATGAGAAAGCTATCGGAAAAGTGATTAAAGGAGATGCATTATGGCTTTTAAATGGAGTATCTCCTAAAGAAGTGAGTTACATTTCTTACGATTACGATGACGAGTACGAAGTAACTCAAGTGGAGAAAACTAAAGTAGAAATGCAACCTGATTTTCTAATGATGTTCTCTTCTGACGATACGCGCATTTTCGAAAAACTATTGAAATTAGGCATCAAAGAAGAAATTGTTAGCTTAAATAACCATATATATCATATTCATTCTGGCAAAAGTCCTTTTGATATTTTTGTGACCATGACAGATGGAATTGTATTTATTGGAACTTCAAGTACTGATTTAATAAAAATTCATAATCATCAATTTAATAAATCTATCAGTAGAACAGATAAGAAGCTTTTGAAAGGAAACAATATTACCATGCTATTCAATCCTGAAAACTTAACTGGAAAAATCCCAGCTGAACTTTTAGAGGATGAAGAAAAAATGAAAACATTGAATGAAAGCTTAAATGGCATGAATAAGATTTATTTCAAATCTTCTTCGATAAGAAAAAATACAGCTTCAGCAGAGTTGATTGCAGAAGTACCAGAAGACCAAGATAATGCCTTGAAATATTTCTTTTATTTAATAGAAAAAGCAGGTGATTTATGAGCAAGTTCTTGAAAATTATCCTTTTGATTATCTTAATCATTATGGTATCATTTTTAGGCTATTTTAAAATCAGGTCTTACCAAGCCAATCAAACCCTTATTCCGAAAAACGCGAATGGTTTAATGATGGTGAATACAGACCTGATTTATCGCTCTATTTTAATGAATGCAATTAAAAACCCAGCTTATTATTTTAAAGGAGATGAAGACAGCAAAGTAAAAATCCAAAAAAGAGGTTTAAAAATACCTTCCAAATTGTTTTTATATACGTTTTCTGATCAAAATCAAACTACATTTTTTTCCAGATTCACGATTACTGATAGGGATGAATTTTCATTATTCATTGCGGATAAATTCATATTAACGAATTATGAAAAAGATGAAAATCATTTGAATTGGGCCACTTCTGAAAATGGAAAAATCAATTTGTGTTATAATGACAAGGAAGTAGCCGTTAGCTTTTCCTTGTCTAATCAAAATGTGGAAGAATTACTGACTGCTATAGTTTTAGAAAAGGACTTTATAAAAGTAAATAAAAGTAAATTCAAAAACATTTTAGATCAAAATGGTCATCTTCATTTTGTAAACAATGAGGTCAATGCATTTGTAAATTTCAACTCTGGTGAGATAAAAGGAGATATATCATGGATTACTGATTATTTACAGCCTGTTGCAAAACCTACACATACTAAATTTCAAGACGATGCCACAGCCACGTTTTGGATGAATGCAAATATTCTAAATTTGCCATCAAAACAATGGAATATTGGAGACTATACGATAGATCGAGATAGTTTATCCACTTATTTCAAAGATTATATGGATTTCGAATGGAAAGGTTCCATGAAAAAAACGGACTCCGTAATTACTTATGAGTACGATGATGATTTTGAAAAAATAGCCATAGTTACAGCAGTTGAAAAAGATATGCCGTTATTTACTTTTCGCTTAGATGCAGATGGAGAAAACTTGAAAAACTACTTACAAAACAATCATTTATTAGATCCAATTTCTGGACGCGTTAATCCTGATGTTTTTCCTTTGTATCCCCTATTCGTGGCTGGATTTTCTAATCAGTTTCAGATAGGCACTCAAGTGAACACTGAAGACAAAACGGATAGCAAACCCTCAAATGATTTTTTATATGGTATGATAGATTTTAAAAAAGCAAATACGCAACAGGACATTCCTTACTTTTCATCTTTTTTAAAATCCTTTGATAAAATGGAAATAAGAGGAAGCAAAACTGGAAGTGAACCTATTAAAATTTCAGGAAGGATTACTTTTGAAAATCATAATATTAATGCATTTTATCAGCTGATTCGAAAGTAAGTACAATCATTCAAAAGTTCCTCACTTTATACTTTTCTCATTAATTTCTTCCAATAATAATCGAACGAAAAATCAAGATGATCATTTCATCGATTTCAAAATTTACAAGAGTACAATAGCTCTTTAGAACTTTATTGATACAAAGATGTTGCTTTTAAAGATTAAGAAATTTTACTCTTCACTATGAAAAAGACCTTCCTATTAATCTTCCTATTATTTTCTTTCCAAAATGGTTTCGGACAATTATTTCAAAGAAAGAATGCGCATCAAGGATTATTGATTTTATCTCCTGGTTTATCTTTCCAAGGAAATAACAATTACTCTGCAGAAGTGAATCTCATGTATGGGAAAATGATGGATGGCAAACCCTATTTCTCCACTGCTTATTATGGACCGAGAATAGGTTTTGAATTTCAATTATTTAATAAAAAACATTTTATTTGGGCTACAAAGATTGGCTGGGAAGGATCTTTGGAGTTTTTTACTTTTCGTGGTAATATGATTAGTTATATTGATAAAGGAAATGTAGATTTAAGAATTCTACCTGAAATTGGTTTTAATTACAAGAATGTAATTAATGTCTTATATGGTTATAACGCTCCTTTACTAAATTACAAGATAGAAACAAATACTATCTATAAAATTACGTTATCTATTCATTTAGATTTTGATTTATGGAGAAACATTTAAATTTTTTTCTTTTGTGAATGTTTTAGCATGCAACGTGAAATAAAAAACGAAAACCTACCCTATTGGATTGCTATTGCTTTGATAGCTTTATTAGGAGCTTTTTCATTGGTGACTTACAAAGAGCGTATGTTATTTGTTGACCCAGCGTGGGTAGTTTATAATATCATTAATTCGAAATCTTTTTTATTTTCAGAGCACAGGTATGGTGCTTTTATCACGCAAATCTTTCCTTTAATAGGCTCGTATCTTGGCTTATCCTTAAAAACTATTCTCTTATTTTATTCGATTAGCTTTTATTTATTTTATTTAAGTGCTGCCCTAATTATAGGTTCCTACTTTAAGCAAAAGTGGTTGAGTATTTTATTAGCGTTATACTTAACGCTATTTGTCAGTGATGTATATTATTGGCCTAATAACGAAGTCCATCAAGGCATTACATGGATGTTTCTATTTCTTGGTTTTTACCTTTATAAAGGAAAGAAAAAAACAATTTTCAATTTTATAATAGCCATACTCTTGGCAGTTTTAGCGGTAAGTAGTCATTTATTAGTCGCTATTCCATTCCTCTTTTTATGGATTTATCTACATGCTAGTCAAGAGTTTAAAACACTAATTAAAAATAAAAGCTTTTTATTTTTCACTATTTTAATATTGGTTTTAATAGGCATCAGGTATCAATTGAGTGATGCCGGCTGGTATGATCCTGTTAAACTACAAGGCGTTAAAGAAATCAGTTTTAATGGAATACTACAAGCCTTTCAATCGGGTCAAGCGAAATCATTTTCGAGTTTATTATTCAATAATTATTGGCTGTCTATTCTTGTTTTAGGATTCAGTTGTGGACTTCTTTTATATTCAAAAAAATATTTGAAATTAGTAGCACTTTTGCTATTTACAGTAGGTTATTTCGTTTTGATAAGCATCACATTCCCCGACGCTTTCGATAGAAGCTTAAGATTTTACATGGAAAGTGAATGGGTCGCCTTATCCATCATTATTTCAACTCCTTTGGCTATTTGGTCTATGAAAAACAGAAAGGCTTTTGTCATTTTATTGATCATTTTTGGAATTAGATTAGGATATATTTCCAATTCTTACGATTATTTTCATCAGAGATACAAAAATTTAGAAACAGTTAGGCACAGTTTACAGCAATCAGGTATCAACAAAGCTATAATTATAGAGCATCAGGAGAAATCCGAGGAGCTTTTCATCATGGATTGGGGTTTACCTATCGAAAGTTTATTACTATCAAAAATGAAAGGACATGATATTCAGACGACCTTTAAAGTTGTTCGCGAACCTATTTTAATTCCACATAATACAGATTCATTTCATGCAGCTTTTAAATTACAGTCGATTGAAAGTATAAATGACAAGTATTTCATTTTGGATAACACTCAAAACTATGAAGTAATAAAAGGAGTGGATAATTTATTGGAAAACTGAGTCTCTCGAAGAAATAGAAATAGTAAATTATATGATATAAAACAGACAAAACTCAACTCAAAAACTGACATTTGTCATAACACATTACAAATAAAACACTGATATTTACATAAAACATAAAGATATGAAACCTATTAAAACCATTTTATTGATTAGTGTATTCATGATGAGTTCGTTTTATGGATTTTCACAATTTGAAGTTACCGGACAATACAAAGCAAGAGCCGAATATTTAAATGGCTATCAAAAACCACTTTTAAATCAAGATGACGCTGGATTTTATATAGCGCAAAGAGCAAGATTGGGTGGAAAATACACCCACAATAAGTTTCAGTTTAATCTCACAGTTCAAGATGTGAGAACCTGGGGAAACACCTCTCATTTAGCTATTGACAATAATGGTTTACTATCTATTTTTGAAGCTAATGTAGCTCTATTCTTGAATCAAAATTGGAGTGTAAAAGTAGGTCGTCAACCGATAGCTTATGATAATGACAGGATTTTCGGATCCTTGGATTGGGCGATGCAAGCTCGACGACATGATGCGGCTATCGTTCAATTTAGAGATAAATCTTGGAGTTTAGATCTTGGAGCTGCTTATAATCAAGAAAAACCTTCGAATACGCAGATTCTTTATCAAATCAACAATTATAAAACTTTCCAATACTTATGGGCGAATAAGAAATGGAATAAATTGAATGCCAGTGTGCTTTTCTTAAATAATGGCATGGAAAGACATTATATGCAAGGAGGAGAAGAACAAGGTGTGACTCATTTCACACAAACTTTTGGTACCCATTTAGTTTACAATCCTTCTAAATTTAAACTAACGGCGTATGGATATTTACAAACAGGCGTAGATAAAAATAATCGTACTGTGAGTGCTTATAATGCGAGTATTGCAGGGACGTATAAACCATTTAAATGTTTAGGGATTACTTTAGGAGCTGAGGTGCTTTCAGGAACTTCAGAAGAAATTACTGCAGATCAAAACAATAGATCTTTTTCCCCTTTATATGGTACTAACCATGGTTTTAATGGATTTATGGACTATTTTTATGTAGGAAATCATGAAGGAAGTGTTGGATTGGTAGATGGTTTCTTGAAATTAAATTACAACAAAGGAAAATTTGGCATTGGATGGGATAATCATCTGTTTTTTGCTGCAGCTCCTGTGGAATTAAAAACTATTCCTCCAACAACGGGATTTGAAGCTATGGATCCGTATATAGGTTATGAAATTGACTTAACTTTAAAATATCAGTTTGCAGATGAAGTAACCATACAAGCAGGATATTCCCATTTGATAGGAACTTCTACGCTGCGCACATTAAAAGGGGGCGATAACGACAAATCAAGTCAATGGGCGTATTTAATGTTAACTGTAAACCCATTTAAAAACTTGAAATTTAAATAAACTCAATAAATCAACTGAATGAAAATAATCGCAACCATTTCTGTTTTGATATACGCAATGTTAACACTATCCTGTAGCAGTAAAACGCATCCTACAAACAAGGAGATTTCTTCAAATACAGAAGTGTCCACTAATAATAATGCTATGAGTAACGTCTATTTTAAAGCTTATGGATCAAACCCTCAATGGACTTTAGAAATTTCAGAACAAAACATTCAACTCATCACAGAAGAAGAAACCTTAACCTTTACATACAACGAGCCGCATAGAGCTATGGATGCGAATGTGAAAATGTATAAAACAAGCTCAAAATCAGCTAAAATAAGCATTCAAACCTTACATAATGAATGTATTAACGAAACAACAGGTGACGTTCTACCCTATCAAGTGAGCATCAACTATAAAGATTCAGAAAATAAAACGATTGGCTTCAACGGTTGTGGACAATATATTACAGACTATCGACTTTATGATATCTGGGTTTTAGAAAAGATGAATCAGCAAATGATCAGCAAGGAGGATTTTACAGAAGAGCTTCCTATGTTGGAAATCAACAGTTTAAATAATAAATTCATGGGCTTTGCAGGCTGTAACTCCATGAATGGAAACATCTTTTTTGAGAAGGGATTGTTGAGATTCACAGATATCGCAACGACAAGAATGATGTGTGGTCCGAATAATAAAGAAGCGGATTTTTTAAAAGCTTTAAGAAGTAGCACAACTTATCATATTGGAAATAACAGATTGACTTTATCGAATCCAAATGGGGAATTATTGGTATTTAAAAAAGTGGATTAGAGTGTTGAAAATGAAAAACTTTATTGATTTATTTTATCTATCCTTTTCAAAAAAGTTTTAGTCTCTTGACAAAAGTCATTTTATAAACTAAAAAAATATACTATTCCACTACAGCGTTTGCTACCCTATCACCGACCACATTTGAACTGATTCTTTTATCCACAATACCAACAGTGAATTCTCTATTATACCAACTTTACAAGCTCAATAAATTATAAAAACCTCACCCCCTGAAATAAAATATGCAGTCAGGAGATCGCCTTCCGAAATGACGCAGCCTAGAGACTACGCCAAACTAAGACTTGACTTTTGATAATTATCTTTTTCGGGAAACAATGAACGTGAATGTATTCGACACTGGAGGTGTCGTAGGTTTGTAGCATAGATTCAAGAATTAGAATACGACCTTGGAGAGGTCGAACGAAGCATTTTATAAATAATACCTTAGATTTTTAATCAAAGATTGATCCCTAAAATGATAATCATCTGTCTCCCAATCTCCCCCTCCCCATGTCTCCGAGTCTTAGAAATGTCTCCACGGTCATAGACTCTACCATCGACACATACTAAAAAAGTTATTTTATTGTTAATTTGCATATTGAGTTTTTTAAACCTATCTTACACATAACAAATCAATTCATTATGAATAAACTGATTATTAGCAGCTTCTTAGCAATTGGAATATTGCTCGGCTGCAAAAAGAAAAAGCCACAACCGGATTTGCCACCAATCACAACCACTGGGGAAAATACCTTTGGTTGCTATATTGATGGCGAACCTTATGCCATTTTTGAAGGAACGCCGAATCCATGGAAACAAACTTGGACGAAATTTAATGATGATTTTAATAATGGTATGTTATATATATATGTAAGCCATGAAGATCCAAGATGGAGATTCGATATAACAATTCAAAGCTTTAGTCAATTAGGTAGTTTTGAGTCAAAAAACTTTCCATTTCAATCCCGTTTTTCTGGTTATAAAACTAATCAAGACCACTTTCTTACATTTAAAATTACCAAAGCTATAATTAATCGACATTATGCTGGAACTTTCTCTGGTGAAATGATTAATGGAGAAGATAAAGTAATTCAGATTACGGATGGAAGATTTGATATCAAAAAATAAAATAAATAATTATGAAAAATATTTTTACAGTTTTCCTGCTTGTGTTATGCAGCCTTACTTTTTCTAATTGCAAAAAGAAAAAGCCACAACCGGATTTGCCGCCAATCACAATCACTGGAGAAAATACTTTCGGTTGCTATATAGATGGCGAACCTTATGCCATTTTTGAAGGAACGCCAAATCCATGGAAACTAACTTGGACGAAATTTAGCGATGATTTTAATGATGGCATGTTATATATAAAAATGAGTCATGAAGATCCAAGATGGTCGTTTCGTATAACTATTCAAAGCTTTAGTCAATTAGGTAGTTTTGAGTCAAAAAACTTTCCATTTCAATCTACATTTACTGGTTATAGAAATGGTGGTACAATGCCTACACATTCTAATCTTTATGAAACGAAACAAGATCACTTTCTTACAGTGGAGATTACTAAAGCTATACCTAATCGACATTATGCTGGAACTTTCTCTGGTGAAATGATCAATGGAGATGGTAAAGTAATTCAGATTACGGAAGGAAGATTTGATATCAAAAAATAAATTTTTAAATAAATAATTATGAAAAAGATTTTTACAATTTTCTTGCTTGTGTTATGCAGCCTTACTTTTTCTAATTGCAAAAAGAAAGAGCAACAACCGGATTTACCTCCAATTACAAGCATTGGAGAAAATACTTTCGGTTGCTATATAGATGGCGAACCCTATGCTATTTTTCCCCTGTGGTTGGTGTTCCACCACCGACTACATTAATCTTAAACAGAACCACTTTGAACTGATTCTTTTATCCACAATACCAACAGTGAATTCTCTATTATACCAACTTTACAAGCTCAATAAATTATAAAAACCTCACCCCCTGAAATAAA
>SMES01000131.1_pt1 | contig 11062 bp, 9 predicted proteins | sample 2456241 | NCBI WGS metagenome assembly SMES01 (sample SAMN10132598, study PRJNA489261) | soil metagenome | isolation source: day1 antibiotic-silty clay loam soil | place: USA | reverse complement strand
ACTTACCTACAATTCCGACAATGCCGCACATTTTCAGCGTACCTCTGGGAGCTCAACAAAAAATCATTATGCTTACGAGTTGCTGTCTCTTAAGCCGACAGCCCTAGAACCATATTTTTTGACCAATCCGCAATTAATAAAAAGTGTGGAACTAGCAAGGAGTCGCGCCAAGCTAAGTCTTCAACTACGGGACTTAAGCTTAACAAACCCACGACAATGGTGACCAAGAGAGCGCCACGAGCGGCGCCAAAGAAAATACCTAAGAAGCGATCGGTTCCAGATAGCCCCGTAACCAAAATAAGTCGCGCAATGAGAAAATTAATGATTCCGCCAACCAGTAGTGTACAGACAAATAAAATGGCGCAGGCCGCGATGATTCGTAGACTAGATGTTTCTATGTAGGGGGTTAGGTACTGCGCAAAACTGCCGCCAAAAAGCCAAGCCACTGCACCGGCAACAACCCAGATAACCAAAGATAAGGCTTCTTTAACAAACCCTCTACCCAAGCTGATTAATGCAGAAATGCCGATGACGGCAAAAATAAGTAAATCGACCCAATTGAATGACACTATGTTAACACCTGAACCCTAAAGCGGGGATTTTAACAAAGCTTGTGGGTGCTGGTAAGTGTTTTTTGGAAAAGTCGTCATTCAGGTGCGATATAACCCTAGGGCTGGTAACGAGTAACAAAGCATGCATGCTTACTGCGCTCTCGTTGTTTGATCGTTTCGCACTCGCTTATCGCATCAGCTTGGCGCGGAAAAGGGCCAATCAATACTTTGAATGTAGCTGCTTCTGGACGAACGTAAGCTTTATAGCCTTTTTTACGGTATTCATCGCGAAGTTTGTTGGCAGCGGCTTCATTAGAACTGCTCGACACCTGTATTGACCAGCTCACAGGTAAGTTATCTTTATCGATACCTAGTTTAGCAACTGGCGGCTTTACGGTTTCTGGTTGAGTAGACTGACTCGGAGCCGGCTCTGTGATTTTCTCGGGCTCCACAGGCGCAGCTTGCGCTATGGGGGTTTTCGGCTCAGGCTCAGGGTCGGGTATAGGTTCCGCTACGGGCTCAGGTAGCTGTACTTCTTCTATAGCGAACTCGGGTGCAGCAGGAATGTTGGGCTTGGCTGGCACTTCTATCAATGCTTCTGGTAATGGCTGCTCTTCTTGTGTATTAAACAACATAGGCAAGAAAATAACTGCCAACGCAACCAATACAACAGCGCCCACAATGCGCTGCTTAAATTTATTTTCTGTTTGCGACATAAAGATGGCCTCAATCGATAAGCACGTTTGTACTCTAGCTTACTTAAGCCTACTGTAGAAACTCAAGCGCTTGGGTCACAGTAAAGAAAGAGCCGAACACAACAATCTCATCGGCTTCACTTGCTTTATTTAGCTGTGCTTCTAAAGCACAGACGATGCTTTCATAAGACCTTGCATATGCATGATTCGTTGCAAAAATCTGTTCTAAATCTGCAGTTTGATAACTACGTGGCGAAGGAAGCGGTGCTATGGCCCAGTCTGCCACCTGCTTAGTCATGGCTGTGATAACACTCTGAACATCCTTATCAGCCAGCGCACCAAAAACGGCATAGCGCTGCCCTGTTATCGCACGGTTCTCAAGCCAGCGTGCTAGATACTCAGCCGCATGCGGATTATGCGCCACATCTAAAATTAGTGTACGTTGTTGGTTTTTATAGGGCAGTTTTATAACCTGCAAGCGCCCTGTCAGTTTGGTTGCCTGTAATGACTCAATAATACGCTCGGGTTGCCATGGCATATCGAGCAAAGCATAGACTTGCAGCGCTAAAGCAGCGTTTTCGATTGGCAGATCCAGCAAGGGAATGGATTGCAGCTCTATAGGCTCATGCTTGGCATTAACGCCACGCCAGTGCCAAGCATGCTGCGCTACAGCTAAATCGAACTCTCGCCCACGCAATACCAAGGGCGCTGCTATGTTTTTGGCCTGTTCAAGCAAGGTAGTAGGCGGGAGTAAATCACCACAAACAGCAGGTTTTCCTGCACGGAAAATCCCGGCTTTCTCAAAGGCAACTGTTTCACGGGTATCACCCAGCCAATCTGTGTGGTCTACGGCAATGCTGGTCACTACCGAGATATCGGGCTCAATAATATTAACCGCATCCAAGCGTCCACCCAGACCCACTTCCAACACTACCGCGTCCAGCTTAGCCTGCGTGAATATCCATAAGGCTGCTAGAGTACCAAACTCAAAATAGGTCAGGCTGATATCTTGACGTGCTTGCTCAACCGCCACAAAGGCTGCACAAATCAGTGCGTCACTCACTGCTTCGCCATTGATTTGGATACGTTCGTTGTAGCGCAAGAAATGCGGTGAGCTGTATACCCCAACCTGCAGCTGTTGCTGCATCAATAGCTGAGCAACAAATGCACAGGTCGAGCCCTTGCCATTAGTGCCTGTTACCGTGATTACTTTGCTAGCTGGACGTTGTACGTCCATGCGCTCAGCTACTGTTTGAATGCGTGCTAACCCCAGTTCAATTTCACTGGGGTGCAGCTGTTCAAGATAGCTTAGCCACTGCTGCAAAGTACGCTCAGGCATTACTGTGCAACTTCCTCAACGATTGGGCAATACTGCATCGGTGCATGGGTTAGTTTACGCAGGATAGCACCCATACGTATACGCAACTCGTTGCGAGGAACAATCATATCCAACGCACCATGCTCCAATAAAAACTCACTGCGCTGAAATCCTTCAGGCAGTTTTTCACGCACTGTTTGTTCGATAACGCGTGGACCAGCAAAGCCGATCAATGCCTTGGGCTCACCAACAATGATATCGCCTAACATTGCTAAACTGGCTGATACGCCGCCATAAACAGGGTCAGTTAGAACTGAAATAAAGGGGATTTGCTCTTCACGCAAACGCGCTAGCACAGCTGAGGTTTTAGCCATCTGCATCAGCGATAACAAGGCTTCTTGCATACGCGCACCGCCTGAAGCCGAGAAGCACACCAAAGGACAGCGTTTTTCTAAAGCAACGTTGGCGGCCTGCACAAAGCGCTCTCCCACCACGGCACCCATCGAACCACCCATAAAGGAGAACTCAAATGCTGCTGCTACAATCGGCATGCCTTCTAAAAAGCCGCTCATTGCTACCAGAGCATCTTTCTCGCCGGTTTGTTTTTGTGCGGCAACCAAACGTTCTTTGTAACGCTTGCTATCGCGGAATTTCAAACGGTCAACAGGCTCGAGATCAACAGCAATTTCTTCACGGCCATTCTCATCGAGGAAAATATCCAAACGGCGACGTGCACCAATACGCATATGGTGCTGACATTTAGGGCAAACGTTTAGATTTTTCTCCAACTCAGGCTTGTACAGAACTGAATCACAAGCGGAACATTTGTGCCACAAACCCTCCGGAACTGAGCTCTTCTTAACTTCAGAGCGCAAAATTGAAGGAATAAATTTGTCTACTAACCAGTTACTCATTCGTAATTTTCTCCGCTTTGGCTAAATACACTGTAATAGCCCTATGCATAATAAATAATTGTACTGACGGCCCCAGCATGGCTAACGTCACACACGCTTAATGCTAAACCGCCCTAAGAATACTGATAAAATTAAACCGCATTAACTGCCTGCATAAAAGCCTGCACTTTAGCATGGTCTTTACGGCCTTTGCTCATTTCTACCCCACCACTGATATCCACTGCCCAAGGATTAACCTGTGTAATCGCTTGCTGCACGTTGTCAGCTGTTAAACCACCCGCTAATACGAGCGGTTGGGTAAGACTGGGAATATCATTCCAGTTAAATGTTTGACCGGTACCACCGGGCAAGCCTGGCACCCAAGCGTCCAATAATATACCTAGGGCTAACGGGTGCATATTAGCCTGTCGGGTGATATCAATGCCCGGCTGCATTCTCAGGGCTTTGATATAAGGGCGCTGGAAGGATACACAGAACTCAGATGGTTCATCACCATGAAATTGCAACAAATCTATAGGCACTTGCTGAAGAACCTGCTGAACCTTATCTGCGGGTGCATCAACAAACAAAGCAACTGTGGTAACAAAGGGTGGCAAGGCGGCAACAATTTCGGCTGCCTGCTCGGCGGTTACGGCCCTAGGACTTTGTGCATAAAACACCAAGCCAATGGCATCAGCGCCTGCGTGTGCAGCGGCTAGCGCATCTTCAATGTTGGTAATTCCACACACCTTAACTCTGGTTCGCATCAAACTCTCGCTAACATATCTGGCATGGATGATAAAAAGTGCGGCCCAAGCTCGCGCTGCGGTAAAGCAAACACATTCGGGTATTCAACCCGAACTAAATATAACCCGTAAGGTGGTGCCGTCACTCCAGCTTGAGCACGTTGTTTGGCGGCTAACACCCCAGCCACCCAGTCTATCGGCTTTTCTGCTGCACCTACAGCAATGAGTGTACCAGCAATATTGCGCACCATATGATGCAAAAAACCATCGGCGCGCACATCAAGAACCACATAGCGACCATAGGTAACGACACTGATAGCATCAATGGTTTTAATCGGGGATTTGGACTGACACTCACTGGCACGAAACGACGTGAAGTCCTGGGTGCCAAGTAACAACTGTGCTGCTGCATGCATGCGCTGTGCATCAAGTTTTTTGTGCGTCCAGGTTATACCCTCTCTTAATAAGGCAGGTCGTATTGGATCTGAATAAATCACGTAGCGATAACGGCGTCTTTGTGCGCTAAAACGCGCATGAAAATCTTCCGCCACCTCTGCTACCCAAAGCACGCTGATATCTTTAGGCAGGTATCTGTTAGCACCAAACAACCAAGCTTTAGTGTCGCGCGGTACAGGTGGCTGGAAGTGCGCTACTTGTTCGCACGCATGTACCTGCGCATCAGTGCGTCCAGCACCATGTAACTGAATGGGGTGCCCACCAGCAACTTGGCTTAACGCGTTTTCTACGGCAACCTGAATCGTAGGTAAATGATTGTGCTGGGTCTGATAGCCGTAGTAGTTGGCACCGTTGTATTCAATACCGATGGCTAGTTTAGAAACAGCAACGGCAGTCGAATCGACTGCCGTAGTTGTGGACTCATGCAGCATTAGTTAGCTCAGTTTTTTCATTAACTCGCGTGCTTCCTGCTGCTGGGTTTCATTACCTTCATTGAGGACTTCTTCCAGAATATCCTTAGCGCCTTCGCCATCACCCATGTCAACATAGGCGCGCGCCAAATCCAGCTTAGTAGTGGTTTCATCCGTACCGGCTAGGAAGCTGAAATCATCTTCCAAAGCTTCTTCTAATGCGGCAAAAGCTTCCGGTCTTTGTTCACTATCAGTGTGCGCTGTTGGCTCAACATCGCTCTCTTCGCTTAATTTAGCTAGCTCATCCATCAAGTCAGCATCTGAATCTGTCTCAGCCTGCAAGTCTAGCTCTGCTGTAAAGTCATCAACAGGCTCTTCCAAATCACCAAAGTCAAAGTCTTCTAATGACTCACTCGGTAACTCTTGGTTGTCCATAGTAGCCAATGTATCAAAGCTAATATCCTGTTCAGACTCATCAACAGTTGGTGCTTGTTCTTCTGCCTGCTGTGCTGGGAACTCAGCACTGAGCAGGTCAAGCTCAGCATCGAGCAGGTCATCAGTATCCATGCTGTCTTTTAAAGTTTCAGCCAACTCATCCATCTCAGCACTGATTTCGGTGAAATCTGCCGCAAGGTCCATTTTCTCTAAATCCAACTCATGTTTTAAGTCAGGCGTTGGCTCTTCATTGATTGACAGGTCAAAATCGTCCGGCAGCTCAAAATCGAGTTTGGTATCGGTTTCGTCCTGCACCTCTTTTACAACTTCAGCAAACTCTGCGTCTTCGATTTCGGTTAGGGTGTCGAAATCAAAGTCTTCATCAATAGGTTCTTCAAGATCAAGCAGGTCACCAATAGGTTCTTCAAGATCAAGCAGGTCACCTCCTAGATTTTCGATAACTCTCGGGACTTCACCCTCAGTTTCAACTTCTGGTTGAGCTGCAGTTGTTTGCGACTCAGCCAACGCCAGTAACTCTTCATCAAGATCATCAAAGTCGGGCAACTCAAACTCAGGGGTTGCCGAAGGTTGCTCTGCAGCAGGCTGCTGTATCTCTGGGGTATCGCTTAAAGTCAGTGACAGCTCGTCCAGATCAAACAATGCTTGTTCGGCAGTTTCACTGGAAGAACCACCATCAAGCTCATCAAACAGCTCATCGGTAAAATCGTTCGTAGATGGCTCTGAGTCTAGCTCAGCAAATGCATCAACATCGAATTCTGGCGTATCCAAGCCAAGATCATCTAGGCTAATTTCAGAGTCTTCAACCTGATTGATACTAGAAGTGCCGCTGTCAACCAAGTGTGGGTAGCGCGCTTTGACTGCTTCTAACTCGCTAGGCGCTATGCCCATTTCAACCATCTCATTAAGCTGGCGGTTGAAGCCGTTTCTGTCTTCCAAGTCGGCCAACACTTCGAGCAGTTTGAAGCGTAAATCCGCTTGTTGTGGTTTTTTATCAATCGCTTGCATAAGTACATCTGCAGCTTGATTGAATCGGCCGTAGGCAATGTAGTTATCGGCCTCTGCGATGGTGTTCACGGACTCGGCAGAAATCTCTAGTCCTGGCTCTTGTGCTACTTCGACCGTATCGAAATCAGCAAAATCTGACACTGGCTCAGCTACAGGTAAATCTTCATCCGCATCCGCTGTAAAGCTTGGGGCTAAGCCATCTGTTTCTGGTTTGTCTGGGCTTTCCGCAATGGCGGCTAGACCAAGCTCCTTAGCTTTTTTCCTGCGACGTGAAGCCGACATCAGTAGCAACAATAGCAACAGCAATGAGCCGCCACCCACTGCCGGCATGAATAGTGGGTTGTCCATTAATTCATCCAGCAAGGATTGCTCAGGGCTTGGGATTTCCTGTAATGGAGGTACTACAGCTGCTGGCTTAGGTTTTTCTACTGCGGCTTCTGGCTGCTGCGCTTCTTCTGCTGCAGGTTCAACGGTGGTTTCGGCAACAGGCTCAGACGAGGTTTCTGCGGCTAACGCTGTCTCTTGTAGTGCGGCTGTTTGCTCATCCGTAACCGATTGTTCTTCTTGGGCAACGTCTGTGCCCTCGATTACTTCAACGGGCTCCTCTACAGCACTTACAGCTTCAACAGCCTCTGGTTCATCGGCTACTGGAGGCTCAGAGAGCACATCAAGATGCTGTAAGCTGGCAAGCTGTGTGTTCTTTAGCTCAATCAACTGCTGCAGCTTATCAAGCTGGCTATTTAGCTCAGCAACACGCTCATGCAGATCTGAGTTTTCGCGTTTGCTGGAGTCCAACAGCTCTTTGGCCTCGGTTAGCTGGGCAAATAAAGCATCGGCACTGTCTCGACCTCGCTCACTGCCTATAGCCGCTTGTCCTGTATCACTGGCAACGAGACGTAATGTATCTTGTTGTTCAACTTTGGCAGGCGCGGCATCGGCCGTGGTGCGCTGACGAGCATCGAGCTGCTTTACCGCGGCAGCTGCTTCAGGCGTGCTACCGGTTTGTGTTGAACTCTGAGCTTTAATTTCAGCAATTGCAGCGCTCTTGCTGCGCTTTTGAATCTGCGCGTCATCTGGCAAGGTTAAAACCTGCCCTGCTTTAAGCCTGTTAATGTCACCATTAACAAAGGCTTGCGGGTTTAGATCGCGAATAGCCAACATGGTTTGTTGGGTTGTAGAGCTGCCGCCCACACGGGAAGCGATTGACCAAAGCGTATCGTTTTTCTCAACTCGGTATTGATTGTCGCCACTGGCCGTGATTCGACGTGGACTTGCAGGTGCTGCTCTTCTAGCTGGTGCAGGCTTAGCAGCCGGCTGAGCTGTTGTTTTAGGTGTAGACAACGGCGTGGTCGTTGCTGGTACGTACACAATTTCTTGTGGCGTGTACATGGGTGGGTCAAGCAACACAGTGTATTCACGCAGAATTCGCCCGTTAGGCCAGAGCAATTCGACTAAGAAATTCAGGTAAGGCTCACGTACCGACCGCTCACTGGTTATCCGCAATACGCTTTTTCCGCCTGCGCTGATAATAGGAGTAAACTGCAAGTTAGTAAGAAAAAACTGGCGTTCTACGCCAGCACGGGAAAACTCTTCAGCGGATGCTAACTGCGATTTAATTTCTAATGCAGTTAACCCACCAACTTCTAAAAGCTCAATTTCGGCTTCTAGAGGTTGATTCAAGGAAGATTTGACAGAGACATTGCCCAAACCAAGCGCATGTGCCACGCCAGATGTAAGTGCAGTAGCGGCTGCAACAGCCAACACCAGTTTACGAACCCGAAGCATATAGTCTTATCCCTTATTCACTTTCCGAGCAATACGGAGATGCTTGAAGCGGCTGTTTTGCCTAACGTTGACACCAGTTTGCAAGAGCAAAGCTAGAATCGTTCTTCAATCTTTATAGTAAGTATCTTTTACAGTTGAAGTTTTATCAATAACTAATCACGTCTATTACGCTGTTTTTAATACACTTTGCCTTAGAATTGGACTTACTGCACACATTAGCAGGCTGTAAACTCTTTATTAAGCTTAAAGTAAAAGGCTGCCCTATGATAAGCAGCCTTTTATTTAATGATATGAACTAGCGCTCAAGCAGAATACGTAGCATCCGTCGCAAAGGTTCTGCAGCACCCCATAACAATTGGTCACCTACGGTAAAGGCACCCAAATAATGTGAGCCCATATTCAGTTTACGCAAGCGACCTACTGGTACATTCAAAGTGCCAGTTACGGCAGTTGGAGTAAGTTCTTTCATCGTAATGTCGCGCTGATTAGGAATCAGCTTAACCCAAGGGTTGTGCTGACTAATGAGCTGTTCAATATCAGCCATAGGTACATCTTTGTTCAGTTTGATGGTTAATGCCTGGCTGTGACAACGCATGGCACCAACACGCACACAGATACCATCCACATGAATAGGGTTTTTAAAACGACCCAGCACTTTGTTCGTTTCTGCTTGTGCTTTCCACTCTTCACGGCTCTGACCATTTGGCAGCGCGCTATCAATCCAAGGGATAAGACTGCCTGCCAAAGGTACGCCAAAGTTTTGCGCCGGCATTTCATCACTGCGTTGCGCCAAGGCTACTTTGCGATCAATATCTAGAATCGCAGCAGCTGGATTAGCTAAGTCCTCAGCAACGGCATCATGGATGTAACCCATCTGACTCAACAGCTCACGCATGTTTTGTGCGCCGGCACCACTGGCTGCTTGGTAGGTCATAGCGCTCATCCACTCTATTAGACCTGCCTCAAACAAACCGCCAAGCCCCATCAGCATTAAGCTAACGGTACAGTTACCACCAACGTAGTTTTTAACGCCGCTTTCAAACGCTTGATCCACCACTTTACGGTTTACAGGATCCAGTACGATTACCGAGTCATCGTCCATGCGTAGCGCAGAGGCTGCATCAATCCAGTAACCGTCCCAACCTGCTTCACGCAGTTTCGGAAATACTTCATTGGTGTAGTCGCTGCCCTGACAGGTCAAAATAACATCCAAACCTTTAAGCTCGTTGATGTCATAAGCATCTTTCAGCGCGGGAGCATCTTTACCGATCGCCGGCCCTTGTCCGCCCACATTCGAGGTCGTAAAGAAAACTGGCTCAATCAGTTCAAAATCCCGCTCTTCTAGCATGCGCTGCATGAGCACGGAACCAACCATCCCACGCCAACCTACAAGTCCTACACGTTTCATACGACTACACCTTTGTTAAATTAATACGTCTAACGGATACAGATTTTTCTCTGCCAACCCGTTAGACAAACGTTCTAATCGATAATTTAATTAGAGCTTTTCCAGTGCTGCTACTACAGCATCACCCATCTCGGCTGTACCCACTTTGCGCATACCCGCCGACATAATATCGCCAGTACGCAGGCCTTGGTCCAACACATCGCTAACAGCTTTTTCTATGGCTTCAGCGGCCTGTGATTGTTCAAAACTGTAACGCAGCATCATGGAAACCGACAAGATGGTTGCCAGTGGGTTCGCTAGGCCTTGCCCTGCAATATCAGGCGCTGAACCATGACAGGGTTCATACATGCCTTTATTGTTGGCATCTAAAGAAGCCGATGGCAGCATGCCAATTGAGCCAGTAAGCATGGAGGCTTCATCTGACAAAATGTCGCCAAACAGGTTGTCGGTGACCACTACATCAAACTGCTTGGGTGCACGTACTAGCTGCATTGCAGCGTTATCGACGTACATATGGCTCAGCTCAACATCTGGATAATCCTTAGCTACTTCTTCAACCACTTCACGCCATAGACGACTGGATTCTAGCACATTTGCCTTGTCCACGGAGCAAAGCTTCTGATTACGCAAGCGTGCCATATCAAAACCCACTTTAGCAATACGGCGGATCTCACTTTCGCTGTAGGGTAAGGTATCAAAGGCTTTACGCTCGCCATTCTCTAGGATTACGGTATCGCGCGGGGTGCCGAAATAAATACCGCCAGTCAGTTCGCGGACAATTAAAATATCCAAACCAGAGACTACTTCAGGCTTAAGGCTTGAGGCGTCAGCTAGTTGCGGATACAGAATCGCAGGACGCAGGTTGGCAAACAAGCCCAGCTCAGAACGGATTTTTAACAGACCGCGCTCAGGACGAATGCTTTTATCGATGGTGTCCCACTTAGGACCACCCACCGCACCAAGCAGTACCGCATCCACTTCGCGTGCTAAAGCCAGCGTTGAGTCGGCTAAAGGTACGCCGTGCTTATCAATCGCCGCGCCACCAAGTTCGCCATCAGCCAGCTCTAAGCCAAGGTTGTATTTTTTGTTGGCAAGGTTAAGTACCTTCACCGCTTCAGCGATGATTTCAGGACCGATACCGTCACCGGGTAATACTAAAACTTTTTTTGTCATTTCATTTCTCGCCTAGGGCTCTAGCCCGTGTTTATAAATTCTAAGTGCCATCTGAAAATCCGCTTCGCTTGTGGGAGCGCATCTTATGCGCGATTGGGATTAACCCCAAAACATCAGTACCACCTAAAAATCCGCTTCGCGCAAAAGTTGCGCTCCTACAAGAAGC
>SMES01000337.1_pt1 | contig 11412 bp, 12 predicted proteins | sample 2456241 | NCBI WGS metagenome assembly SMES01 (sample SAMN10132598, study PRJNA489261) | soil metagenome | isolation source: day1 antibiotic-silty clay loam soil | place: USA | reverse complement strand
CAGCAATGATGTCGCACTGCTCGCCGCTATTGGTCACGCACAACACAGCACCCTGCTCAACGAGCAAGGCGGCGTGATTGATGACCTCATGGTGTTTCGTATGACTACAGGCTATCGCATCATTTGTAATGCAGTAACCCGTGAGCGCGTCCAGACTTGGTTAGAGCAACATGCCACAGCCTTTGCCTGCAGCGTGATATGGCGCAATGATTTAAGTATTTTCTCTATCCAAGGCCCACTCGCTCGTGAGCGCTTAGCTGCCATTTTAAGCTCAACACGCACCGCCTTAGTGCAAAAACTGGAGCACCACCAAGGTGCTGCAGACGGTGAGTGGTTTATTTCTTGCACCGGCTATACCGGCGAAGACGGCATTGAGATCACTCTGCCAGCCAGCCAAGCCATCGACTTTATTAATGAGTTAGTGGGTGCCGGTATCTCGCCTATCGGTATTGGCGCGCGTGATACTTTACGTTTAGAAGCCGGGTTTAATTTATATGGCTTTGATATGAATGAGCAGATTTCGCCGTTAGTGGCGGGGATGAACAATGTCATCAGCTGGGAGCCTAGCAGTCGTAACTTTATCGGTCGCCGTGCTTTACAAGCGCAGTTGGATGCTGGTCTCAATGAAAAACTGGTGGGCTTAGTCCTAGAAGAACGCGGCGTTTTACGCGCAGGACAACCCGTGCGCATTGATAACAACACCTCGGGCGTGATTACCAGTGGCAGCTTTTCACCCACACTAGGTAAAGCCATCGCCCTAGCTCGGGTACCAATGGGCACCGGCGAACGTGCTGAAGTTGAGATTCGCCATAAATGGTTTCCGGTACGCGTGGTTAAACCGCGTTTTGTTCGCAATGGAAAAATTCTAATTTAGTCTTGTGCAAAGGATCGCCAATAACCTATAAATCTTCTGCTAGAGTCATGCTTAAAGGTTACCGATCTCAAGGCATACCCGCAGAAAAACACCGCGCTGAAGAGCGATCAAAACGCGCGGTGAATTATAAAAACCGCACCGCATCTGCTAAGGAAATCAAGTTATGAGCACTATTGAAGCTGGATTACGCTATGCCGAGACCCACGAATGGGCACGCTTAGAAAGCGATGGCACAGTCTCTGTAGGTATTACCGATCACGCCCAAGAAGCGCTTGGCGATGTGGTCTATATTGAGCTGCCGGCCCTTAACAGCACACTGACTGCAGCGCAGCCAGTTGGCGTAGTTGAATCAGTGAAAGCCGCCTCTGATATTCATGCTCCGCTCAGTGGCACGGTGATTGCTGTCAACGAAGGTCTGACTGAAGCACCTGAAGGCGTCAACACTCACCCTTATCAAAGCTGGTTTTACCGCATCCAACCTAGCAATCCTGATGAGCTACAGCAGTTGTTAGATGCAGATGGCTACAAAGCGATTTGCTAAGCGGTGTGCGCTAAACTTAGCTCTGGATGCGTTGCCACACTTCAAAGGTATAGCCCGGCTCGGTGTTTTGAGCTGGGTGCGCTTGTGCACTGGTTTGTTGCCAATCCCCAGCATCCAGTACTGGAAAAAACGTATCACCCTCGAGCTCAAGTTCGATGCGGGTTAAATACACCCGTTGCGCCAAAGCAATGGCCTGCTGATAAATCTGCCCACCACCAATCACCATAACCTCATCGACGCCTTGTTGCGCTGCCCACTCCTGGCCACGCTCAATGGCACTGGCAAGATCAGCAAAAACCTCTGCGCCAGCCAGCTCTGCATCGGCTTGACGGCTGATCACTATATTTAGACGTCCAGGCAACGGACGCCCCAGTGACTCCCAAGTTTTACGCCCCATAATGATTGGCTTACCTAGGGTGCACTGTTTGAAGTAGCGTAAATCGGCAGGCAAATGCCAAGGCATCTGATTTTCCAGTCCAATCACTTGATTGCGTGTCGCCGCGACAATCAAACTCACTGGCAATGTATTATTCATAAAGGCTGTGCCTCAAAATATCTAAGATTATTGTTCTATCTTAAAGGATTTGCGCTGCATTGGCGTTATTCAAGGCGCAATATCAGGCACAATAGCTGTATAGACGTGACTCAATGGAATGCTTGTGACTGACTCACTACCACCTTTACAGACACTCTGGCTCTGCGAAACAGTGCGTTTACGCGAAGAGCAAACTGGCTTGCTTGAAGACAGCGAAGCTTGTCGTACAGCGCGTGCTACACAAGGATCATTGGCGCAGCGCCTGCAAGTACGCGGGCTATTTCTGGCTAAGCGCGATGGCCTGCTGATTGCCATGCAACATTGGCTGCAAGGGGCCAAATTGGCACTCTGGCTGTTAATCCTGAGTGCTATCATTGCTGGTGTAGTACTGGCCAAAACAGCTCTGAGTGGCGCACCGCAAGCAATTAATATCTTTTGGGCATTGGCCGGCTTGATTGGCTTAAATCTATTGAGTTTGCTGGCTTGGCTTTTCAGTTTGGTTTTTTCCGCACAAACCAGCTCACCATTGAGTCAAGTCTGGCTCTGGCTGAGTAACAAGTTGGCACGCGATGCCAAGGCTGCGCAGTTAGCGCCAGCACTGCTGGTCTTATTGCAACGCCATAATCTATTGCGTTGGGGCTTAGGACGGTTATTGCATGGCTGGTGGTTGCTCACCTTAACCACGGCCTTGCTGAGTCTAATTGCGCTGTTGGCCACACGCCGTTATGGCTTTGTCTGGGAATCCACCATTGTTGCCAGCGATTCCTTTGTTACCTTAGTCAGCAGCCTCGGCACACCGGCGGCTTGGCTTGGCTTTGCGATACCAGACAGCAGTCTGATTCAACACAGCGGCTTACAAGCTCTAGAAGATGAACACGCACGGCATATTTGGGCCAGTTGGCTACTGGGCATGCTGCTTATCTACGGAATTGTGCCACGTTTAGCCTGCAGCCTATTGTGTGAGTGGCGCTGGCGACGTGGGATTAAAGGTTTACAGCTCAACCCTAACGATCCTATTTGGCAGCCTTTGCATGAGCGTGTGCAGCCCAGCAGTGAGCGCTTAGGAGTTATTGATGCTGCGCCAACTGAGTTACCTAGTAGCACCACTGGCGCACAAATAAAAGGGCAAGCGGCGGTTATCGTCGCCATAGAATTGGATGACAGTGTCAGCTGGCCGCCTGAATTACCACCGCAGGTGTTCAATGCTGGCGTCATCGATACCCGCGAACAACGACGCAAGATTCTTGATCAACTCAGCGCTAACCCGCCCGCGCGCCTACTGATTGCCTGTAATCCACAGCGCTCTGTTGATCGCGGTACTTTGCATTTAATTGCCGAACTGTCACGCACCGCCGTGCAGACTCAGATCTGGTTACTGGCAACCGACACTGCTGAGGAACGCCTGAATACCTGGCAAGAACAACTCGACTTACTAAAACTTCCACACAGTCGTTTGGCCCCTTTGGCATGGTTGGAGCAAGGTCATGAGTGAACAATCCGCACCACTAAAGTTAGCGGTCGTGGGTCACACCAATGTCGGCAAAACCTCGCTCTTGCGTACGCTGACCCGCGACGTTGGCTTTGGCGCTATTTCACACAGACCCAGCACCACTCAACATGTTGAAGGTGCGCGTTTATCGGTGGATGGCGAAGCGCTGATAGAGTTGTACGACACCCCAGGTTTTGAAGATGCGGTGGCGCTGTATGAATACATTGAGCAGTTACCCAAAACCGCTGAGCGCCTAGATGGCCCAGAATTGTTGCAGCGTTTTCTCAACAGCAGTGAGGCGCGGCAACGCTTTGAACAAGAAGCAAAAGTGCTGCGTCAATTATTACAGTCCGATGCCGGTTTTTATGTGATTGATGCGCGCGAGCCGGTATTGGCCAAGTATCGCGATGAGTTAGCCATCCTCACCATGTGCGGCAAACCCTTGCTTCCGGTACTTAATTTCGTCAACAGCACTGAACAACGCGAACCTGCATGGCGTGAAGTACTGGCGCGCTTAGGCCTACATGCGCTGGTGCGTTTCGATACCATCGCACCACCACAAGACGGCGAACAACGCCTATATGAAAATCTTAGCCTCGTCCTCGACAGCCAGCGACCACGCTTACAACGGCTGATTGAACACAACCAGACGCAAGTATTAGTGCGTCGTAAAGCCGCTTACCGACTGATTGCTGAGCTACTGGTTGATGTCAGCGCTTGTCGTCGCAGCGTGCATCCTGACCAGCTAGAAGAAGCTATCCAAAACTTACACCGCGATGTGCGCCAGCGTGAACAGACCTGCGTAGAAGCACTATTGAAACTCTATGCCTTTCGTAAAGACGATGCTCAAGCCAGCGCACTGCCATTGGAAGAAGGTCGCTGGGGTGATGATTTATTTAATCCGGCGACAATGAAACAACTGGGCATTAAAGTCGGTGGCGGCATGGCCGCAGGTGCAGCTACCGGAGTGGGTATTGATCTACTCACCGGCGGCTTGAGTTTAGGCATGGCCACAGTGGTTGGCGCAGCAGTCGGTGGTTTAACCCAGACTTTCCGTAATTATGGCGAGCGCCTCAAAGGTAAATGGCGTGGGGAGCGTGAATTAACCGTGAATGACAGCACTTTGCGCTTACTGGCCATTCGTCAACAGCGCTTACTCAATGCCTTAGAACAGCGTGGACATGCGGCGCAAGCACGGATTCAAATGGATACACCACTCGAGCAGCAATGGCGTGAAGGTGAGTTAGCGCAGTCGTTAAAAACAGCACGCGCCTACCCTGCTTGGTCAAGTTTAAATGCGAATAAGCCACAGCAAGATCTGCAACGCACAGAAGAAATTGAACGTCTTGCGGGCAGCTTGGCTAAACAGCAGCTCATCGCTGAGCAATCTTAAAGCGCAACAGCAAACTGCACTTTAAGATCTGTAATCAGCGTTATGACTCAGCTTCACCCATCTGGGTTTGTAAGTAGTTCTGGATGCCTACTTTTTCAATCAAGCCCAGTTCCGTTTCTAACTGATCAATGTGTTCTTCTTCATCGTCGAGGATTTTTCTCAACAAATCGCGGCTGACGTAATCTTGTACTGCTTCACAATGGGCGATTGCAGCCAACAAATCCGTGCGGGCAATATGCTCTAAGGCCAAATCACTGGCGAGCATTTCTTGAGTGTTTTCACCAATATGCAGCTTACCGAGATCTTGCAGATTAGGCAGACCTTCGAGAAATAAAATACGCTCAATTAGCGTATCGGCATGGCGCATTTCTTCGATGGATTCGTCATATTCCCACTTTGCCAATGCCTTTAAGCCCCAGTCTTTGTACATACGAGAGTGCAAAAAATACTGATTAATGGCTACCAGCTCATTGCCGAGAATACGGTTAAGATGCTCAATTACTTTAGTGTCGCCTTTCATGCTCGCGTCCTCATCAATAGGAATGATGCACAGAGCATAGCAGACTCATAAAGATCGCTATATAGCGATGAGGTAGAAGAGTGACTGATTAAATGGCGTAAGCCAAATCATCAGCAGAAGCGATTAAGGTGTCTTTAATGGCATGTTGCGCGACTGTTTTAGCGGTGCAAGCACATTTTCCGCACTGCGTGCCACAGCCGGTTATCTCGCGAACTTCACGCCAACTGCGTGCGCCATCTTCGACAACTTGGCGGATCTTGTGATCGGTGACACCTTTGCATAAGCAGATATACATAGACAGATCCAAGCAAATAAACAACTGTTACGAATGGTAATGATTCGTATCTATAATTGCAAGTATCTATTTATCTTTATCCATACCGCTGGTCAGAACGACATAATCAGCGCCAATTCATGTGCCGTTAACCGACTGCGCGCTGACTGCATCGAGCACAGCAGCGCGCAGTTATACATTGGCTTACCTGCGCAATTGTTCGACTGCCTCTAGCAGCATCTGCTCAGTACTGGCCCAGCCTAAGCAGCCATCGGTAATAGAAACGCCATATTGCAAGTTGTCACAGAGTGCTTGCTGACCATCCATTAAATTACTTTCCAGCATCACTGCACGCAAACTGTGCTGCCCTGCCGCACGCTGCGCCAAGACTGACTGTAAAACCTGCGGTTGTAGTTGTGGGTTTTTACCGCTATTGGCATGACTGCAATCCACCATTAACGAAGCATCTAAACCCACTTTATGCATGGCTGCACAAGCCGCGGCAATACTCGGAGCATCATAGTTAGGCCCTTGATTTCCACCGCGTAACACTAAGTGCGTATCCGGGTTGCCTTGGGTTTCCACTAACGCCGCACGCCCTTGAGCATCTAAGCCAAAATGCTGGTGTGCATGTGCCGCCGAACGCATTGCATCGAGCGCAATACCAACACTGCCATCCGTACCGTTTTTAAAGCCCACGGGTAACGACAGGCCGCTGACCATTTCACGATGAATTTGCGACTCGCTGGTGCGCGCACCAATCGCCGCCCAGCTTAATAGGTCATCAAAATAGCTGGCCGCTAACGGCTGTAACAACTCTGTCGCCACCGGTAAATTCAGCTCTTAGCATCAACTGCCGTGACAACTGTAAACCCTGCGCCATATCGGCACTGCCATCTAAGTGCGGGTCATACAACAGTCCTTTCCAACCGACCGTGGTGCGCGGTTTTTCAATGTAAATACGCATGGCGAGCAACATGTGCTCAGAGACGCGCTCTGACAGTTCGGCTAAACGCTGAGCATATTCAACCGCTTCATCGACATTGTGAATCGAGCACGGACCGATCACCACTAATAGGCGCGAGTCTTCACCGCTTAAAATCGCGCGGATCTGCTCGCGTTGTTGCTGTACGCGCCTTGCTAGCTCGGCAGTTAACGGCAACTGCTGACGCAACTCCTGTGGGCTCGCCAGTACTCGCGTTTTACGTCCTGTTTGTGGCAGCAGGCTTATATTTGCTTGCTCTAAATTTAAGCAAGTCGGTTGCTGAAGTGCCATGGCAGTATTTAAAGAATTCATAGTGTGTCCTTGTCTCAGCGGTTGTACCGCTGCAGCTTTTATCGAGTAAGTCGTCGTAAACAATGGGGTAACGCCAGCTTGTGGTTGCTAAAGCGCCAGCTCAAATCATCAAAACGCTCTGGATAAACTGCATACATTGCCATGGTGTTGTCCTCTAAATGTTGTAAAACTGAAAATCTAAAAACAAAAAACCCCAGGTGGGAAGCCAACCGGGGTTTATCTAAAGCAGTGGTAGGCGACCCGTTAAAAGAGGCCCGCCTGGATGAGTATCAGGCGCGCCTTTGGCTAAACCAATACCCATAAAAATAATACGCAACAGAGTTGTTTACTAAACGCGCACAGTTAAGCAACGCAGCCAATGGCTGAGTAACTAACATCTGTTTAAGTGTGCGATTCAACATAACAATCTCCATACAATGCATTTAACATACTGCAAGCGTAGCTACAGTGCAACCAAGCCTAGCGATCTAAACGATAAATTTTATCGGCGTCTAGGCTACGACCCCAAGGTAAACCTGAGTTCTGCCAGCCATTTTGCAAACGCATACCCGCTTGCGGGCCTTCGCTTAATGCATCACCTTGAAAGCCATGCACTACGAAACGTGCATTAACTAAACCGGCCTCACGCAACACTTTAGCGCTAGGCTCGCCGCGCTCACTACCGGAGCGGCACATGGTGATCACTTCCGTGTTCTCATCCAAGCCACGCTTAACCAGCTCAGCTTTAATCTGCTCAACAAATTCCGGGTTGCGATTCATTGGAAAAATATTGCGCTCAGCATTCCATTGAGTGCGATCCGCCAATAAGAATGGAATATTAATATCCACCGCATCAGCAAAACCAATAAACATAATCTCGACTGGATCGCGCACATCCACAAACAAAACTGGGTGTTCGGTTTGCTGGGTTTTCGCGTAGGCTTCTTCGGCGCTGATCGCCAACTCAACCGCCTGCACAGAAAATACCGCAAGGGACAGCAGCACAGCACTGAATAAACGTTGTATACGAGTCATAGATAAGCTCTCCATTGATTTCATATCAATATAATACACAATTATAAATTAATTGCAGTTTATCCTTATCTACCACCCTTTAACGCGGCATCAGCTCTCCAATCAATCGCGTAAGCTAATGACCGACCAGCCGCGCTGCATAGCCAGTTCGCGCAAAGTATCATCAGGGTCAACCGCAACCGGATAGGTAACCTGCTCTAACAGTGGCAAGTCATTGTGCGAATCACTGTAAAAGTAGCTGCCCTCTAATGTCGCTTGATGCTCAGCCAGCCAAACATTTAAACGGGTGATTTTACCGGCTTGAAAGCTTGGAACATCAACCAGCTCGCCTGTGTATTGGCCATCTTGCATACCGCACTCAGTGGCAATCAAATATTCAACACCCAAACGTTGAGCAATGGGTCCGGTAATAAAACGGTTAGTCGCCGTGATAATCATCAAAACATCACCAGCAGCACGGTGCTTAGCCAATAACGCTTCACCTTTGGCCAAAATAATTGGCTCAATGCAATCACGCATAAAGTCCGCATGCCATTCGTCCAACACTGCTTTATCGGTGCGCCCTAAGATTTCTTGGCAGAAGTTCTGATAGGCCAAGACATCTAACTGTCCGGCTAAATAATCGGCATAAAACTGATCATTTATGCGTCGATAGGCATCCACATCGACCAAACCGCGCGCACACAAATACTCGCCCCACTGATGATCACTGTCACCGGCTAATAAGGTGTTATCCAAGTCAAAAATAGCCAAACGCACGGCAGTTACCTTAATACTGAAAATAAAGAGTACACAGCATAGCGATTTTATCGACGTCTGCCCATGCAAGGTATAATGCGCGTTGCCGCTTCAGCGCGCTTTGTGGAACAATGGCAGTAAGAATTTTAGTAAAGGATGCGGACATGATTGACTCAGACGGGTTTCGTCCAAACGTCGGCATCATCCTGACCAACGACCAGGGGCAAGTGCTGTGGGCGCGCCGCGTCAACCAAGACGCCTGGCAGTTTCCGCAAGGTGGGATTAACCCACATGAAAGCCCAGAACAAGCGCTCTATCGTGAACTGCACGAGGAAGTTGGCTTACAAGAACATGATGTCGAGATTTTAGCCTGCACTCGCGGCTGGTTACGTTATCGTTTACCGCAGCGCTTAGTGCGCACCCACAGCCAGCCGGTGTGTATTGGTCAGAAACAAAAGTGGTTTTTGCTACGTTTACGCAGCAATGATGAACAAGTACGTATGGATCTTACTGAAAAACCTGAATTTGATGGTTGGCGGTGGGTCAGTTATTGGTATCCTCTAGGGCAAGTGGTTGCCTTTAAACGAGACGTGTACCGCCGCGCTCTAAAAGAGCTGGCCTATCAACTCCCTACTCGAGATTAACCTTAAGTTGTCAGACTCGACTCGCACCGATAGCAGCATGTTGAACATGCTGCGCATGATCTCCCAAGAAGTGAACGCTGCTAAGGATTTACCAGCGGCGCTGACGATTATCGTCAAACAAGTGCGCGTGGCGATGAACAGTCATGTGTGTTCGGTGTATTTGTATGAGCCTGACCGTGACCGTTATCTATTGATGGCCACAGAAGGTTTAAACAAACGCGCAGTTGGGAAAGTCAGCATGGCTTCGAATGAAGGCTTGGTCGGTTTGGTCGGTAGCCGTGCCGAGACCATCACCCTCGAAGATGCGATGAGTCATCCGAAGTTTTCCGATTATTCACCACCGCCAAGTGCTTGGCGTATTGGTCGTACAACAAAAAGAGCGCCGCCAGTTTGACGAAGGTGATGAAGCTTTCTTAGTCACTATGAGCGCACAACTCTCTGGGGTGATTGCCCATGCCGAAGCCACTGGCTCAATTCGCGGCTTAGGCAAGCAAGGTAAAGGCATTCAAGAAGCGCGCTTTATTGGCGTACCCGGCGCACCTGGTGCAGCACTGGGCACCGCCGTTGTCGTATTGCCAGTTGCTGATTTGGATGTAGTCCCTGACAAAGCCATCAGCAATATTGCTGAACAACTAGAGCTCTTCACCTTAGCTTTAGAGTCAGTGCGCGCCGATATTCGCAGCTTATCAGCGCGTTTATCTGATCAGTTACGCCCACAAGAACGCGCGCTGTTTGATGTTTATCTGATGATGCTCGAACACACCGCCTTAGCCGGGGATGTGATTGCGGTAATTCGCGGCGGACAATGGGCGCAAGGTGCTTTGCGCAAGGTGGTCAGCGAGCACGTACAGCGCTTTGAACACATGGATGATGATTACCTGCGCGAGCGTGCCTCCGACGTTAAAGACCTCGGTCGTCGTTTGTTGTCATATCTGCAACAAGCGCAGCAGCAAACCTTGATCTATCCAGACAACACCATTTTAGTCAGCGAAGAGCTGTCGCCAGCAATGCTCGGTGAAGTGCCGGCAGATAAGCTGGTCGGCTTAGTCTCAGTATTGGGTTCGCGCAACTCGCATGTAGCGATTTTAGCCCGTGCAATGGGTATCCCTACGGTTGTCGCCGCAGTGGATTTACCCTATACCCGCTTAGACGGCATTGAGTTGATTATCGATGGCTACCATGGCGATGTTTTTACCAACCCCAGTGCTTTATTGCGCCAGCAATACGCTGAAGTGGTTGAAGAAGAACGCTTAATCAACAAAGACCTTGATAGTTTACGCAGCTTGCCTTGCGTCACTTTAGATGGCTATCACCTGCCTTTATGGGTCAACACGGGTTTATTGGCGGATGTGAAGCGCGCACAACAGCGCGGCGCTGAAGGCGTTGGCCTATATCGCTCGGAAGTGGCTTTTATGGGTTCGTCTCGTTTTCCCAGCGAAAGCGAACAAGTACTGATGTACCGCGAGCAATTAGAAGCATTCCACCCGCTACCGGTGACCATGCGTACTCTGGATATTGGTGGTGATAAACCGCTCAGCTATTTCCCGATCAAGGAAAGTAACCCCTATTTAGGCTGGCGTGGCATTCGCATCACCCTTGATCATCCGGAAATTTTCTTGGTGCAAGTGCGCGCGATGATTAAAGCCAGCGCAGGTTTAAACAACCTGCACATTTTATTGCCGATGATTTCTGGCGTGCATGAACTCGACGATGCCCAACACTTGATTCACCGCGCCTGGGGCGAACTGATCAATGAAGGCGTTGATGTGCAGTTGCCGCAAATTGGCGTGATGATTGAAGTGCCTTCGGCTGTCTATCAAGCTAAAGAATTAGCACGCATGGCTGACTTTCTCTCGGTCGGCTCTAACGACTTAACTCAGTATTTATTGGCCGTCGATCGCAATAATGCGCGAGTCGCAGCGCTGTATGATTACCTGCATCCGGCCGTCCTGATGGCGCTTCAAGAAGTGGTCAACGCCGCCCATGCCGAAGGTAAACCGGTCAGTATTTGCGGGGAAATGGCCGGCGACCCAGTTGCTGCAGTGCTGTTATTAGCCATGGGGTTTGATAGTTTATCGATGAACTCAACCCAC
>SMES01000121.1_pt1 | contig 11443 bp, 6 predicted proteins | sample 2456241 | NCBI WGS metagenome assembly SMES01 (sample SAMN10132598, study PRJNA489261) | soil metagenome | isolation source: day1 antibiotic-silty clay loam soil | place: USA | reverse complement strand
GCAAGAAAGTAGATACGCTCTTTGTTACTATGACAGAGTATGACAAATCTATAGAAAATGTATTGGTTGCTTACACAAAAACTGCACCGGTTAATACACTTTCTCAACATGTAAGTTCGAAAAATTTAAATCAGCTTAAAATAGCCGAAACTGAAAAATATCCACACGTTACATTTTTCTTTAATGGAGGAATTGAAGAACCATATTTAAACGAAGACAGGGTCTTAATTCCTTCTCCAAAAGTTGCAACTTATGATCTTCAGCCTGAAATGAGTGCCGAAGGTATAAAAGATGCCTTGATAGAAAGAATAAACATGGATAAGTATGATTTAATAGTTGTAAACTTTGCCAACCCCGATATGGTAGGCCACACAGGTGTAATTCCGGCAGTTATTAAGAGTGTTGAAACTGTAGACACATATCTTGGAGAAATACTAGAAGTATTAAAGACAAAAGGCGGGCATACACTGATAACAGCTGACCACGGAAACGCAGAACAGCTTTTAGATGATGAGGGTAACCCATTTACAGCTCACACAACTAATAAAGTTCCACTTATATATGTAGGAGAAAATAAAGTAGAACTTCAAGAAGGTAAACTAGCAGACCTTGCACCTACTTTATTAGAGCTTATGAAAGTTGATCAGCCAAATGAAATGACTGGAAACAGCCTTTTAATAAAAAAATAATATAAAAAGGCGTGTAATTTTGAATCTTACTTTTGATATTATACGAGATTCTTATTAGATAGATTTGAAAGGAGTTGTTCTTATAAAAAGAACGGCTCCTTTTTTTATTTATTATGGCTTAGATGAATCAGATGCAACCCGTATTACTCATTGTTAATTCCATTTTGCGAATTGACATAAAAAGTCATCTCTATTGTGATTATCAGTAAAAAATGGATGTAATGAAGTGTGCAGACTATGTTATAGATGTAGGTTTTGATGGCGGAGATAAAGGGAGTCATTTAGTAAGCTTAGGAACACCCGAGAAGGTTGTAAAATGCAAAGAGTTTATACTGCTGAGTATTTGAACGAGAAGTTGGATTGAATACTGTTGTTGAACAAGAAAAGTAAACAAAAATACATGTATAGAGAGTGTTATTAACGTAACCGCTGTCACTGTAACCGTGGTTGCGATAGCAAATTACCTACAACACCACTCTCAGCTACCTTTAATCAACTTATTAAATACAACACCTACCATATCAGAGGCTGCCGTTAGATATAGTTAAAACAACTTCATCAGCATTTTCTCCAACATTTCTCTTACCCAAAATAGCTTAATTCATTTAAAAGTTTTAAATTTGCAAGACACTATCATTTAAAACTATTGAATCATGAGAAATAATTTTAGTTACACCTTACTTTTATTAGCTTTTTCTCTATTCTCCTACACATCACATGCTCAAACAGACCCTGTGGTTGATAAGATTATTGAAATTGGCAAAGCCGACAATCAAACCATGCACCATTTAGATATATTATCTAACCGAATTGGAGGACGATTGATTGGCTCAGATAATTATGAAACGGCTGTTAAATGGGCTAAGAGTGAGTTTGAGAAATGGGGAATGGAAGTAGAGCTACATCAAACAGGTGTACTACCCATTGGTTTTAACCGTGGCCCTTGGTTTGGCCGCATACTAGCAAGTGACGCAAGTTTTAGCTCGCTTGACTTTGCAACACCATCTTATACTGTTGGCACAAAAGGAGTTCAACGAGGCCATGTTATGATTGAACCCAAAACCAAACGCGAATTTGAACGTATGAAAGGTAAACTGAAAGGTGCTTGGGTATTAGTTTCAGGCAAAAGTACGGGTTTCCCTATCGACTACTCTCCTGAAGCTAATCAACTACGCGATTCTATATTGGCTGTAAACGCCAAAATAGAAATAGAAAACGATAAAATAGCCAGACACAATTGGGAGAACCGTAAAGAAGGAGATCAAAAAGAATTGCTTCCGTTAAAAGAAGAGCCAGCTATTTTTTATAGCGAAATGGTTGAAGCGGGTATTTTAGGTATAATCCAATCAAGTCCTGTTCCGATAACTGCTCTTTACGACAGAAAGAACATTGATAATATGAACTGGGACAACCTTCCCAAGATTCCTGATATAAAATTGAACGAGCACCAATTTGCTGAAATAGAGCAAATGGCAAAAGAGCGCCAATACTTTCAGCTAGAATTTGATATACGCAACAGCTTTAGAATGGGTCCTATACCCTATTACACTGTTATTGGAGTTATAAAAGGCAGCGAATTCCCAGACGAGTACGTTGTAATGGGTGGTCACCTTGATGCTTACGATGTTGGCACAGGCGCTACAGATAATGGTTCGGGTGTAGCCCCATCGATGGAGGCTGCTCGCCTAATAATGGAAGCTGGCGGAAAACCAAAACGCACAATATTGGTTACTTTATGGTCTGGTGAAGAGTTTGGTTTGTATGGCTCTACTGCATGGTTGAAAGACAATAAAAATCAGCTAAACAATGTATCTGCTATGTTCAACCGCGATGGTGCACCCACTGTTCCCACAGGGGTATCTGTGCCACAAGCTATGATGGCCGATTTTGAAAAAATATGCGCACCTATCAACGATATCGATGCTAAATTTCCATTTAAAGTAAACGCTGTACCTCCTCGCAACAGGCCCCTTGTTGGCTCAGGCACAGATGCGGGAGCATTTTTAGCAGCAGGAGTACCTGTCGTATATTTAAACACAGAAGATATTTGTGGATACGATTTTAGTTACCGAGAAATATGGCACACCACACGCGACACCTATGAGAAATGCCCTAAAGAATACATGGATCATGCTTCAATTGTAACAGCAATTGTGGTATATGGAGTAGCCAACTTAGACCATTTGTTGCCTAAAGACGGGTATTTTAGAGAGAAATAATAGACACTTATAACTTAATTTCAGAATAAGAGGAGTCATTTATTGTGGCTCCTCTTGTTTTGTATAGGGGCTTATCGATCAATATACGTTCACAAAAGACTCTCTACTATAATTACAACTTTTTTGTAGGGTAGGCAGCTTATATTTTCAACAAGCTTATACTTTTGCAGGATTCAAAGACTTCTCCATTAATAAGTTATGATTTTTGCTGAGTACAATCACAATTTCACAAAACCATCTTTATGAATCAGGCAGTCTCTACATGCTTTTATTTATAGTGTAAACTATTAAAACTTCAACTAAAAAGTGCAACAGCACTATAAACTTATACGTTTACATGTAATTAATACAACCAATAAGAAGCTGATTTTTCAAGATAATACAATGAAAACAGCATTAATGAGTGTCAATCTTCTCTCTTATTGGGTGATTACCATTTTCAATTATCAAAAAATTGTTACCTTTGCACTCTATTTTACATAAGGTATAAATTGACTGAAAATGAGTAATAAGTTTCCTGAATATAACGAACTTGATTTATCTGCGATAAATAAAGAGATGCTTGAAAGGTGGGATACACAAGATATCTTCCAGAAAAGCTTGTCAACCCGCAAGGGCAAACCCGAATTTGTGTTTTACGAAGGCCCGCCCTCTGCAAATGGCATGCCTGGTATTCATCACGTAATAGCACGTTCTATAAAAGATATCTTTTGTAGGTACAAAACTATGAAAGGCTTTTTGGTAAACCGAAAGGCTGGATGGGACACACATGGGCTACCTGTAGAGCTAAGTGTTGAAAAATCGTTAGGCATTACGAAAGAAGATATAGGAACTAAAATATCTGTAGACGAATACAACCAAGCCTGCCGTGTAGAGGTAATGAAATACACCAAAGAATGGGAAGATTTGACGCGCGTAATGGGCTATTGGGTAGATATGTCTGACCCATATGTAACTTACGATAATCGTTACATAGAGTCGCTATGGTATCTCCTAAAAGAATTGTACAACAAAGATTTGCTGTATAAAGGATATAGCATTCAGCCCTACTCTCCTGCAGCAGGAACAGGTCTTAGCACACACGAGTTAAATCAACCGGGCTGCTATAAAGATGTTACCGACACTACCTGTACCGCTCAATTTAAAATAAAGAATCCTTTTGAAGAGTTTACTCAGTTTGGCGAGCCATTTCTATTGGCTTGGACTACTACTCCATGGACACTTCCTTCAAACACCCTGTTGGCAGTAGGTCCGAATATAGAGTATGTAGCTGTTCAAACCTACAATCAATACACTGGCAAGCCAATGACAGCTTTGGTTGCAAAAAGCTTGCTAAATGCTTACTTCCCCGAGAAAGATGCTTCGCTATCGCTTGAAGATTATAAAGAGGGCGATAAAAAAGTACCCTACCGTGTGTTAGACAAGGTGTGGAAAGGAAGCGAATTAGCAGGATTAGAATATGAACAATTGATTCCATGGGTAAAAGCCTCAAAAAATGCTTTTAAAGTAATAACTGCTGATTTTGTTACCATAGAAGATGGAACAGGTATAGTACACATTGCCCCAACTTTTGGTGCAGACGACGCTCGTGTTGGTAAAGAACACGGCGAGCCAGGACTTACACTTCTGGATAAAGATGGTGGAACACGTCCAATGGTGGATTTAAGTGGCAAGTATTTCGAATTCGATGATTTAGACCCTGTATTTGTTGCAAACGATATAGACACAGAGCTGTATCGCGAATATGCTGGCAGGTATGTAAAAAACTCTTATGACGAAAGTCTAACCGAGAAAGACCCATCACTAGATGTAGATATATCTGTAATGCTAAAACTGCAGAACAGAGCTTTCCGTATAGAAAGACAAGTTCACAACTATCCTCACTGTTGGCGAACAGACAAACCTATACTCTACTATCCTTTAGACAGTTGGTTTATTAAAACTACTGCATGCAAAGAACGCATGATAGAGTTGAACAACACCATTAACTGGAAACCACAATCTACAGGATCAGGTCGTTTTGGCAAATGGTTGGAGAATCTACAAGATTGGAACTTAAGCCGAAGCAGGTATTGGGGAACTCCACTACCAATATGGCGTACTGAAGATGGTAAAGAGGAAAAATGTATTGGTTCGGTTGAAGAGCTTTGCAATGAGATGAAGTTGGCACTTGAAGCGGGTGTAATGACCAAACTTCCTTGGCCGGACTTCGATCTTGACAACTGCAAAAACATCGATTACGATAAACTAGACTTGCATCGTCCTTACACCGATGATATAATACTTGTATCAGAAAGCGGTAAGCCAATGAAGCGCGAGCTTGACCTTATCGATGTTTGGTTTGATTCGGGTGCAATGCCTTTTGCTCAGTTTTTCTATCCACATATCTCAGAAGAAAACTTCAACAAGGTATATCCTGCTGATTTCATTGCAGAGGGTGTTGACCAAACACGTGGATGGTTCTTTACGCTACATGCTATCTCTACAATGATAAAAGATAGTGTTGCATTCAAAAATGTAATATCCAACGGATTGGTGCTCGACAAAAGTGGAAACAAAATGTCGAAACGCTTAGGCAATGCAGTTGATCCGTTCGAAACAATAGAGAAGTATGGTTCAGACCCACTAAGATGGTACATGATAACAAATGCTGCACCATGGGACAACCTCAAGTTTGATATAGAGGGAGTAGAAGAGGCGCGCCGTAAATATTTTGGAACACTCTACAATACTTACTCGTTCTTTACGCTTTATGCCAATGTTGATAACTTTGATGGTAAAGAACCTGAGATAGCACTTGAGGCCAGACCCGAAATAGACCGTTGGGTAATATCGCTACTAAACTCACTAGTAAAAGAGGTGGACGAATCTTACACCAATTACGAGCCAATGCGAGCAGGACGTGCTATTGCTAATTTTGTAAACGACAATCTAAGCAACTGGTATGTGCGCTTGAATAGAAAACGCTTTTGGGGTGGAGGTATGACTGATGATAAACTATCGGCCTACCAAACTCTCTACAAATGTTTGCTAACAGTAACTAAGCTTATGGCGCCTATTGCACCATTCTATGCAGACAGACTGTATCTAGATTTAATTTCTGTAACAGGTCATGAAGATTTCGAATCAGTACATTTGGCCGATTTCCCAGTTGCCGATGAAGCAATAATCGACAAAGTATTGGAAGAGCAAATGTATTTGGCTCAAGTTGCATCGTCAATTGTGTTAGCACTGCGAAGAAGAGTAAATATAAAAGTGCGTCAGCCACTTTCTCAAATAATGATTCCTTTTACTGATGAGGAGCAAAAACAAAACATTGAGGCTATAAAATCACTTATATTGAACGAGGTGAATGTTAAAGAGCTCAATTTTGTTGACTCTACAAATGCCATACTAATAAAACGTATTAAGCCCGACTTTAAAAAGCTTGGGCCACGATACGGTAAAATAATGAAGCAGTTGGCCGTTGCAATAGAAGAGATGACTCAAGAAGATATTGCAAAGCTCGAAAAAGAAGGAAACTTCAACTTAACAGTAAATGGAGAAGAGGTAATAATTGAATTGTCTGACACCGAAATTGTTTCTGAAGACATACCAGGCTGGTTGGTTGCCAATCAAGACAAACTCACAGTAGCGCTTGATATAGACCTTACCGACGACTTGTTAAAAGAAGGTATTGCCAGAGAGTTTGTAAATAGAATTCAAAACTTGCGCAAAGCACAAGACTTTGAAATAATCGATAGAATTAACATTGTAATATCGTCTAACAAAAACTTAGATGCAGCAATAGAAGATTTCTCAGATTACATAAAAACTCAAGTATTGGCCGATTCATTAATTATAAACGAAGAAGTAAAAGGCACAGAAGTTGATGTTAACGATGAATCTGTAACTATCAGTATAGAAAAGATTTAATGTTAAAGATGCTAATTATAACACGTATATTACTAAATTTGCAATAAAGTTATACTATTATTAATACGATGAATTACTAAAGCGTGGTTACCACAGTCTTAGTATCATATTAAAACATTATGATTATGAACGAAAAAACAAAATATTCTGACACAGAACTAGAAGAATTTAAAGCTCTTATTATAGAAAAGATGGAAGCTGCAAAGGGAGAGTTCGAAAACTTGCGTGCCACTGTAATGAACGCAAATGAGAACGACACCGAAGACACTTCTCCAACATTTAAAAACATGGAGGAGGGAGCATCGACGCTTTCTAAAGAAGATGCAGGACGCTTGGCTCAACGCCAAATGAAGTTTATACAGAACTTACAAGCTGCCTTAATTCGAATCGAAAACAAAACTTATGGTGTGTGTCGCGAAACAGGAAAGTTAATTCCTAAAGAGCGTTTAAGAGCAGTACCACATGCAACACTAAGTATTGAAGCAAAAGAAGGACAGCCAAGAAGGTAGTGTCTGAAAGCAGGAAATCTATGAGAGAAAAAATCCCTAAGGGACTTATTGCCGTTTTTGTTATAATTTTTGTAATAGCTATAGATCAAACATCAAAGATATGGGTTAAAACAAACATGGCTTTGTACGACTCTATTGAAATAGCAAAATGGTTTAAAATATACTTTGTTGAAAACAATGGAATGGCATTTGGCATTGAAGCCATTGGTAAAATATTCCTATCAGTTTTCAGAATTATAGCTGTTGCTTTTATTGGGATTTACTTAACTAAGATAATTAGAAGTAATTACAAGACAGGTTTCATTGTATGTATATCGATGGTTTTAGCTGGAGCATTCGGCAATATCATTGACAGTGTATTTTATGGCGAAATATTTAGCGCAAGTTTCCCAGGACATGTAGCAGAATTTGTTCCTATTGGCGAGGGATATTCATCATGGCTTCATGGTAAAGTAGTTGATATGCTTTACTTCCCTATCATAGAAACTACATTGCCCAATTGGGTGCCAATTTGGGGAGGAACAGAAATACTGTTTTTCCGATTTATTTTCAACTTAGCCGATGCATCTATCTCCGTAGGAGTTGCGTTGCTACTATTGTTTTATCGCAAAACATTGTCGCATTCACTGCAAACGGAAAAAGAGAAGGAGAAGGCAACAATTAAAATGAATGGATAAACTATTCAAATATCTATTTCTTTTGATGCTGGCAATGATGGTTTTATCTTGTCACAACCGTCCGAGTGAAGTATTGCCACGTAAGAAAATGGAAAATGTAATGTATGACATGTACATTGCTGAAGCTATAATTGACCACGATTATCAAAACTTTACCCTTCCAGAAAAGAAAGAGGCATTAATAAACCATGTGCTCGAAAAGCATAAAATATCAGAAGCTCGATGGGATACTTCTCTATCGTGGTATTCTGATAATATTGATCAATACCTACAAATAAACGACTCAGTAAAGTCACGATTGCAACGCGAACAAAATGTAGTGCAACAATTAAGCATGCAAAATGCTGCAATGCTTGAAGAGTTTAATATAAAACCAAGAGATTACATTCCACGCAATTATCACATAGCTGGTTTAGGTTGTGATAGGGGTTTTAAATTTATGCTCGACTCTACCCAGTTAGCAGAAAGATTTGAGGACAACGACACTATACACTTCCGTTTTAAAGTGTTAGGTGTAGTTCCTTATGTCGCATCTTCATTAAAAAGCATGCTTACTGTTAAGTATGCTGATACTACTATTTATCATATGTCGCAAATAGAGGAAAACAAATCTTATAGTTTCCCGCTATTAAGAAATATAGAACAAGACACTATAGTTTCATTAAACGGCTTTGTGAATTTAAGCGGAAAGTTACCGCTTATACCTTTACAATTATACCAGATCTCACTGGGTAGCATTGATATTAACGACTCCACTGTATTAATTAAAGATCCAAGTAAAGAGTTGTTCGAGAAGCCAATGCTACTAACAGAGTAAACTATCTACAGACAAATTTCTTAAAACATCAAACATGAATAACAGTTATATAAACCTATAATAAACAAATCAATATGAAGAAAAAAAGAGTTTTCAATTTCGGAAACGGAATTGCAGAAGGTAGAGCCAATATGAAAAGCCTACTTGGTGGAAAAGGCGCCAATCTTGCCGAGATGAATTTAATTGGCGTGCCAGTACCTCCAGGGTTTACTATCACCACAGATGTAAGTGCAGAATACAATACGCTAGGGAAAGATGCTGTTATCGATCTCTTGAGAGAAGAAGTAGAGAAATCTATAGAGTTTGTAGAAAACCTTACCGACACAAAGTTTGGAGACAAAGACAACCCTTGTTTAGTATCTGTTCGTTCGGGTGCACGTGTTTCATTGCCAGGAATGATGGACACTGTATTAAACCTCGGGCTAAACGATGATGCAGTAGTAGGAATAGCAAAAAAATCGGGCAATGAGTGGTTTGCTTGGGACTCCTATCGTAGGTTTATTCAAATGTATGGTGGTGTGGTTTTGGGCATGAAACCAGAACACAAAGAGGCCAGAGATCCATTTGAAGAAATAATGGAAAAAGCGAAAGAGGCGAAAGGCATTGAGTTGGATTCTGAATTTACAGTAGACGATTTGAAGGTTATGATAAAAGACTTCAAACAAGCTGTAAAAGATCAAACAGGACACGATTTCCCTGAAAATCCATGGGACCAATTATGGGGAGCTGTATGCGCAGTTTTTGATAGTTGGATGAATGACAGAGCCATATTGTACCGGAAAATGAACAACTTCCCCGATGAGTGGGGTACAGCAGTGAACGTTCAAGCCATGGTTTATGGAAATATGGGCAACACATCGGCAACAGGCGTTGCATTTACACGTGATGCAGCTACAGGCGAAGATATATTCAACGGAGAGTATTTAATTAATGCTCAAGGCGAAGACGTAGTAGCAGGTGTACGCACTCCTCAAGAAATTACATTAGAAGGTTCGAGAAGATGGGCTAAATTGCAAGGGGTTGATGAAGCTACTAGAGCTGCAAAATTCCCTTCACTAGAAGAAGTACTTCCTGAGTGCGCTGCTGAATTGATTGAAACACAACAAAAACTAGAGAATTACTTTAAAGATATGCAAGACCTTGAGTTTACAATTCAAGACAATAAACTATGGATTTTGCAAACAAGAAGTGGTAAACGTACTGGTGCAGCAATGATAAAGATTGCAATGGATATGTTCCACCAAGGATATATAACAGAAAAAGATGTAGTTCTTAGATGTGAAGCTGAAAAGCTTGATGAGCTATTACACCCTGTATTTGATAAAAAAGCTTTGGCATCAGCCGAAAGACTTACCAACGGACTTCCTGCATCTCCAGGTGCAGCATCTGGCCAGATTGTTTTTCATGCTGACGAGGCCGAAGAGTGGGCAAACGAAGGTAAAGATGTAATACTTTGTAGAGTAGAAACATCGCCCGAAGATTTACGTGGTATGAACGTAGCAAAAGGTATTCTCACCACACGTGGTGGAATGACATCTCACGCTGCTGTAGTAGCTAGAGGCATGGGTAAATGTTGCGTATCAGCTGCAAATAACACAACCATCAATTATAAAACACGCACTATGAAAATAAATGGTGTTGTGTTAAACGAAGGTGACTGGATTTCTATGAATGGTACAACAGGTAACGTATATGAAGGCAAAATTGCAACTGAAGATGCTGAACTAGGCGATGACTTCAATGAATTGATGAAAATTGCTGACAAATACAGAAAACTTGATGTACGTACCAATGCCGACACACCTCACGATGCACTAGTTGCACGTAATTTTGGTGCTGCTGGAATTGGACTGTGCCGCACAGAACATATGTTCTTTGAAGAGGATAAAATTTTGCCTATGCGCGAAATGATTCTTGCAAAAGATATAGAAGGCCGTCGCAAAGCACTTGCAAAACTACTGCCATTGCAAAAGAAAGACTTTAAAGGTATTTTTACAGCAATGAAAGATTTGCCAGTAACGGTTCGCTTACTAGACCCCCCATTGCACGAATTTGTTCCTCACGATAAGAAGGGACAAAAAGAGATGGCCGAGGCTATGGGCATACCTTTCGAAGAGATAAGAGAAAGAATTTCAGGATTACTAGAGTCAAATCCAATGATGGGATTACGTGGTTGTCGTTTAGGTAACCTATACCCAGAAATAACTGAAATGCAAACGCGCGCTATTATTGAGGCTGTAGTAGAATTGAAACAAGAAGGAATAACAGCTATTCCCGAAATAATGGTTCCTCTTCCAGGAATATTATATGAGTTTTTAGGACAAAAAACAATTATAGACGAAACTGCCGCAAAGGTATTTGAAGAAAAAGGTGATTCTGTAGACTACAAAGTTGGAACAATGATAGAAATACCTCGTGCTACACTTACTGCACATAAAATTGCATCTGCAGCCGACTTCTTCTCATTTGGAACTAACGATTTAACCCAATTGACATTTGGTTATAGTCGCGACGATGTTGCTAAATTCTTACCTATGTATATTAATAAGGGATTCCTTAAACATGATCCTTTTGCAGTATTAGATCAAAATGGTGTTGGTCAATTAGTAAGCATGGC
>SMES01000151.1_pt1 | contig 11635 bp, 9 predicted proteins | sample 2456241 | NCBI WGS metagenome assembly SMES01 (sample SAMN10132598, study PRJNA489261) | soil metagenome | isolation source: day1 antibiotic-silty clay loam soil | place: USA | reverse complement strand
GGTGCTGTTGTCTCGCTCAGCTTTGAGACGATCTAAACGCTGTAAAACATAACGAACATGCAGGTGTAATTGGTAGAGTTCATTGGTGTACGACAGTGGTACTTCTACCTTTGCTAATTCGTCTTGCAGCGCAGTGAGGCGTTTGATCTCGTCATCCACGTGAGCGGGTAAAGTATCGTTGGAGAGTTGCTTGTCAACATCCCGGAGGTACTTGTACCAGCGATAAATCCGAGCACGAATGCGCCAGCGATAGACTGGACCGGCAATTTTAAACAATGGAAACAGCAGCACCAACAAAGGGATGACTAAAATAATATAGCGATCGGCCAGTGAAGCAATTCTAAAGGGCAAGTAACGCTGCAGTAGCGGTAAACCTTTGTCGTGAAAGTACTCGGCTTCGGTCAGCGACTCAAAATTATTGGGCAGATTTTTTGGCCAGGTATCAGGCTTATCAATCAAGGTACCTGATCTCATTACTTCTTGTGCAGAAGCTAAAATCAGCGCAGTCAGGGCCGGGTGGAAAGACTCATTAGCCATTAGCATAGCCACTGCACTCACAGTGGTGGTGTCTTGTTGTGGCTGATTGGTGGCAAGATTAAGTAAGCCTTGACCAACCTTGACTTCAGTTATAAAGGGCAGGCGTGCACGATACGCTGCGGCTTGATTAAAACTGACTAACTGCAATTCATTGTGGCTGGCAGCTTCTTGTACTAATGCACCCTCGGCAGGACCTAAGAAAAAAGCCGCATCCAGTTCGTCAACGAGCATCGCTGTCAGGGCTTTTTTGCCGCTATAAGCTTGCCATCCTTCAGGTAAATTTTGATGGTCAATGTGATTGGCCGCAAGCATGGGGTTAACCATCATGCGAATACCGCCGTTGTTCGCACCAACAGCAGTACGTAAATTGATTAAATCACTGAGGGTGTTGATTGTTAGGTCTTTGCGGGCAAACAGCCATAAGGGTTCTTGAAACACCGCACCAAGGTTAATCAACTGTTCGCGCTGTTTTTCGTCGAGTTCGAGTTCTTGACCGCTTTGCAGCAGCGCCAGTTGCACGCCGCTGTCATCGTTGAGCAGACGTTCGGTATTTTCACGCGAGCCTTTGCTGTTAACCAGCTTTAACTCAAATCCTTCTTTGGCCAGTTCTTCGCGTAGTTTTTCGGCGAATTGTGCGTAACCACCGCCAACACCGCCTGTGCTCATGGTGGCATGCATCGGTGGTGGTGGTGCGACAAAGTAAAATAATGCAGCGACCAATGCCGCCAAAACGGGCACCAACCATAAGTTGGCGCGCAACATAATGGATATGTCTTGCAAGATACGATTCATCGGCACTCCCTGTTATGCAGGTATTGTTGTTATGGGGTATTCGGACTTTTACGACGCGGAATACCAAAACGCTGACGTCGCTCCCACAAGCATTTGCGACTGATACCAAGTTTACTGGCTAAATCAGTTTCGGTCATATGGTCTTGATGCTCAAGCACAAAGCGTTGGAAATAATCCTCTAAAGATAAATCGCTGGCGGCAGGTTCTGCCTCATTAGCCGCGGCCTGGCACATCAATACCCATTAGTTCAGTGGTCACTTGCGAGCCTTCGCAGAGAATCACTGCACGCTCTAAGGCATTTTCCAGTTCACGTACGTTGCCTGGCCAGCTGTATTTTTGCAGCGCTTTTTTTGCTTGTGCAGTAAAGCCCATAGGCTCTTTATCCATACGCAGACGCTGGCGCTCGAGGAGGATGTCGGCAATTTCTACCACATCATTCTCACGGTCACGCAAAGCAGGTAAGTGCAGTGCGATCACATGCAGGCGGTAATACAAGTCTTCACGGAAACCACCGGTTTTCGCGAGACTTTTTAAATCACGGTGAGTTGCAGCAACGAGGCGTACATCAACTTTTTGTGATTGCACTGAGCCGACTCTACGGATTTCACCTTCTTGCAGTACACGCAATAAGCGCGCTTGTGCTTCTAATGGCAGTTCACCAATTTCATCTAAAAATAATGTACCGCCATGCGCGGCTTCCACCAAACCGGTGCGAGCTGATACAGCGCCAGTGAAAGCGCCTTTCTCATGGCCAAACAACTCTGACTCAATGAGCGATTCAGGAATCGCTGCGCAGTTCACCGAGATCATCGGCGCTTTTGCACGTTTCGATAAATTATGTAGCGCACGCGCCACTAACTCTTTACCGGTGCCGGATTCGCCTTGAATGAGCACGTTAGAATCGGTTGGTGCGACTTTGCGGATTTTACCGTAAAGGGTGCGCATCACTGCACTGCTACCAATAATACCAATATCAGAGTTATCGAAGGCTTCCTCTGGCTCAGCATCGAGCAGCGGGTCTTCGCCGGACTCATCTTGTTCTACCTGTAACTGATAGTCATGGATGATGCGGGCGATGGTTTGCAGCATTTCATCATGATCAAAAGGTTTGGCAATATAGTCAATTGCGCCTAAACGCATGGAGTCAACCGCTGAGCGTAAGCTGGCATAACTGGTCATGATCAGCACTGGCTTAGGCTCGGCCAGCTTAATCATTTCGGTGCCAGGCGCACCAGGTAAGCGCAAATCGCTAATGATCAAATCAAAAGATTGAATGTTATAGCGCTCTTGTGCTTCTTGAACGGAACCTGCTTCGCTGACCTGATACGTGTTGCGTTCGAGTAAACGACGCAATGCCGAGCGAATAATAGGTTCATCTTCAACAATCAAAATATGATGCATTGACACTCTCTCTAAACAAACAGAATGAATAGGTGCGCCAGAACTATGTTGTTCATAGCAGACCACTCACTACTGGGCTGGAGGTTGGAACATGGCGCGGCAAAGTAATACGGAAACGAGTGCCGCGCTGATGCTCTGTATCGCTGGGGCTATCGACATGGATTTCCCCGTGGTGTTCTTCAATAATCGAGTAGACCAAAGCCAAGCCCAGTCCAGTGCCTTGGCCAGGGTCTTTGGTGGTGAAGAAAGGCTCGAATAAATGTTCTAAATTAGCGGTGCTGATGCCAGTGCCTTGATCCTCAATGGATAACTCTACATGAGAAAGGGTCGCGGTTGTGCGGATATAAATGTGCCCTTGCTCAGGACTGGCATCGCGCGCATTGGATAATAAGTTGATCAGTACCTGTGCGAGACGCTGTGCATCGCCAAGAACTAAATGCTGTGGGTTGCATAGATTAAAAAAGTTTACCGCTTTACTGAGCTTGTTCAGACTGAGTAAATGCATCGCTTCAGCACTGGTGTCGAACAGGCTGACCGGCTCGTGATTGTCATGCTGTTGTTGGCCTGAGTGCGAGAAGCTCATCAGCGACTGCACAATGCGCGACACCCGTTTAGTTTGTTCGAGGATTTGGCTGCTCATTTCAATGATTTCAGCATCTTCATCGCGTTCTTCACGCAGGTTTTGCGCCAAGCAAGCAATGCCAGTAATCGGATTGCCAATTTCATGAGCAACCCCAGCGGCTAGTCGGCCAATCGAGGCTAAACGCTCTGAGTGCACCAGCTTATCTTCGAGTAAGCGCGTTTTGGTTGCATCTTCAACCAGAAGCACTAAACCGGTATTACCAGGTGCTAAGGGTTCATCAATGGCCGCTTTGTGCAGGTTTAACCAGCGCGCTTCGTGCAAACCTTGCAGTGCATGTTTATGTAAATGAGAGCGACTACCTTGAGCAAACTCAACCAGTAGATTACGCCACGGGGCATCAATGCTATCCAGTCGTGAACCCACCACGCGTGAGGCGGTAATCCCTGTGAGGTCTTCAAGGGCGCGGTTCCACATGAGAATTTCATTGTCTTTGGCCAGTGAGCACACACCCATGGGCAAGTCTTGCAAGGTTTGTCGGTGATAGCGACGCAGCGCATCCAGTTCGGCGGCAAGGCCAGTCAGGCGTGAGCGATAGTCTTCTAAACGGCTTTCAATAAAGTGAATGTCTTCGGTGACATAGGTTTCACTGCCAGCTTTATAAGGCAAAAAGTTACCGACTAAATCTTGCGCAACGCTTGGGCCCATTAGACCTGATAAGTTTGCTTCAATGCGGTCGCGTAAGCGCCGTAAGGCAAAAGGACGACGTTCATCAAAGGGCAGTTGCAAGTCTTGCATGGCCTGTTCAACTTCACGTTGCGCGGTGACTGCGCCTAAGGGTTTGGACAGTTCTGCCACAAATTGCTGCGCTGTGCGTGCCAGTAATTCACGTCGTTCAGGGCGGCGCACATTGTTGACGACACAGGCTTGGGCGGCACGCTGCTCTTCACTGCTGGTGCGCGTTAATAGCGATACCACGACAAAAGTAAGGCAGTTTGCTGCCAGTGCGGCAATTGCCGAGAAGTGCCAGTTGCGGTCATCCAAAACATAAGTGTAATCAAACCAAGGCAGAGAGAACTCTTGGATGTTGCTCACCATAGGTAACAACATGCCGATCGTCCAAACCAGCATGCCCATCAGTGCGCCAGTGATAAAACCATTGCTATTGGCTTTGGGCCAATACAGCACTGAGAGCAACCCCGGTAAAAACTGCAAAGTCGCGACAAAGGCGATCAAACCTAGGTTGGATAAGTCTTGTTCCGAGCGCAGTAGTAGATAGAAACCGTAGCCGGCGACAATAATGGTGCAGATCAGTAAGCGCCTTGTCCATTTTAGCCAACGGTAAATATTACCTTCGGCTGGCGGTTGATACAGCGGCAAAACGATATGGTTGAGCACCATGCCGGACAGGGCTAAGGTCAATACGATAATCACGCCGCTGGCCGCGGACAGGCCACCCATATAAGCCAGTAAGGTGAGACGTTCATTGTTGGCTGCTAAACCTAAACCAAGAGTGAAGTATTCTGGCGAGGTGGGTGCACCGAGTTTGAGTCCCGCCCATAGGATGGGCAGCACAGGTAAACTCATCAGCAGTAAAAACAGTGGCACACCCCAACTGGCACTGACCATCGAGCGCGGGTTGAGGTTCTCGGTGAAAATCATGTGATACATGTGCGGCATCACAGTGGCTGAGGCGAAAAACAGTAGTAATAAGGTGCGCCATGGACCTTCTTGTAAGGGGATTTGTAGCTCACTGAGAATGTCTTTATTTTGCGATAGCCATATTTCTAAGTCACCAGGGCCATCAAACACCACAAATAACGCATAGGCGCCGATGGCTAGCAACGCGACGAGTTTGACCAAAGATTCAAAAGCAATGGCAAAGACTAAGCCTTCATGTTTTTCACGAGTGGCAACGTGCCTGGCACCGAATAAAATCGAAAACAGGGTGATTAAAACACAAAAGGCCAGGGCTACACGGTCTTGAATAGGCTCGCGGGTGAGAATTCCGATGGTGTCGGCGACGGCTTGGATCTGTAAGGCTAATAAGGGTAGAGCGCCTAACAGCATGCCAATTGTGGTGATGGCTCCGACCCAGGTGCTGCGAAAACGAAAGGCAAACAAGTCCGCTAACGAAGACAGTTGATGGGTTCGGGTTAGATGCAAAATCGGGTAGAGCAGTACTGGTGCTAATAAAAACGCACCGGACAAACCTAAGTAAATCGCTAGAAAGCCATAACCATATTGATAAGCCAGACCCACCGAGCCAAAAAATGCCCAAGCACTGGCGTATACACCTAGGGACAAAATATAGGTGAGAGGATGGCGCACGACCCAGCGTGGTACCCAGCCTTTTTCTGTCGCCCAGGCCACACCAAACAGCGTAAGTAAGTATGTGGTGCTGATTAAAATCAGCTGGCTAAGGCTAAAGCTCGTCGGCATCTTGTTGGCTCTGCAAAATAAAAGTGACCACAATCAGGATCAGCCACAATAAGTACGGGCGATACCAAACACTGCCGGCAGCAGTCCACCACTCCATGATGGCGGGCGAAAACAAATAAATCCCAACAACTAAAATGAGGACTAATCGATAAATGTACATGATGCCACTCAACACTCAAGTGTCACCGATAGTAACCAAGAGGGCGGCAGTTCGCCACAGTTAAGTGTGGCGAACTGCGTATTTATCGAACAAATTTGCCTTGGCGGCGTTCAATCCGAAACTCAACGGTGCTAGGGCGATAGCCCGCCCGCAAACTAGGTAACGGCAAGCAGGTATACCACTGGGCATTAGGCGCTAAGGGACTTGTGCTGCTGTAACGCGCTTCGGTAAATAGGGTTTCAACCAGGTTGATATCCTCCCCCGGGCGGTAGGCGGCGATGCGCCATTTTAAATTGATCAGTGACTGATCAGTACTGTTACGTAATTGCACACGCAGTGGTGCGTCTGCTGTGCACTCTGATGGTGCATAAGTGATTTGCATGTCTAAACGATCGAGCTGACGCTGGTTGCTACGCTGGTCAAGAATGAGCCAGCCAGCGATGCTCGCCAAGGTCAGCAAAATCGGCAGGCCAATGGCCAGTGTGCGCTTAGGATAGCGCAGCAGCAAGACCAGCCATGTCAGTGGAATTAACGCCGGTGGTAGCATCAGGCTAATCCTCAGGTTGGTCGCGTAAGAACACTAAGTGCTCGGGCTTGGATTGCTCGGCACTGTAATAATAGCCTTGCGTGTTGAACTTGCGCAGTCCCGCAACTGAGTCAATTTTATTTTCAATCACATAACGTGCCATCATGCCGCGTGCTTTTTTTGCGTAAAAGCTAATGATTTTATACTGGCCGTTTTTTAAGTCTTTAAAGTCAACGTCGATCAGTGTTGCTTTAAGCTGTTTGGGCTTGACCGCTTTAAAGTACTCATTGGAAGCCAAATTAAGCAAAACGTCGGTTTTCTGTTCGGCTAAGCACTGATTGAGTGATTCAGTAATCTGCTCGCCCCAGAAGTCATAGAGATTACGACCTGCTGGATTGTCGAGTTTGGTACCCATTTCTAAACGGTAAGGCTGCATTAAGTCCAGTGGACGTAACACTCCATAGAGACCGGAAAGAATGCGCAAGTGTTGCTGTGCGTATTTAAAATCAGCCGCGCTTAAGCTGTCGGCATCCAAGCCGGTATAGACATCACCGCGAAACGCCAAGATCGCTTGTCTAGCATTCTCAAGCGTAAAGTCAGGCTGCCACTGGGTAAAACGCGCCACGTTAAGGCCAGCCAATTTATCGGAGAGCTTCATCAGTTCAGCCAGTTCATTGGGCGAGAGTTTGCGTAACACTTCAATCAGTTGGCTAGATTGCTCAAGGTAGCGTGGCAGGCTGTATTCTTGAGTGGCCAAGGGGCTTGTGTAATCCAGTGTTTTAGCTGGCGAAATAACCATAAGCATAGAATCAGGTCCTCAGAACAATGCAGCTTGAACTGGCGCTGCGGGAAAAGGCATATGCCTCGAGTATACAATTTAAAATGCGCCAAGTGCGTTCTGTAAATGGCAATGAGGCAGCAAAGCACGGATGAATCTGCGACAATACGCGGCTCTGTAGTTAAAGTTTATTAGTAGTTGATGACCAAGCTAAACACCTCGCACACATTACACGCACACATCAAGCAGGCCATGAGCGCTGACCAGCATCGCTTGCGTCAGCGGCTTTCGGCGTTGCTGAAAAAGCCAGAGCATGACAGCGCCTTAGCGCAGTGGCAGCAGGATCTGGATAAGTCCTGCCAGCAGGTGGCGAATCGTCGCTTAAGCATTCCAAAGATTCACTACGATGACAGCTTGCCAATTGCCGAGCGCCGTGAAGACATTAAACAGGCGTTAGCCAAGCATCAGGTGCTGATCATTGCCGGTGAGACGGGGTCTGGTAAAACCACGCAGTTGCCTAAGCTGTGTTTGGAACTAGGGCGCGGCACTCAGGGTTTGATTGGCCATACTCAGCCACGGCGTTTGGCGGCGCGCAGTGTGGCCGCACGCATTGCTGAAGAAATTGCCAGTCCGCTGGGTGAGTTGGTGGGGTATCAGGTGCGCTATGAAGATCAGAGCCATGAGCGCACCTTAATTAAGCTCATGACAGATGGTATTTTGCTCGCGGAAACAGGACGTGATCGTTTTCTGCAGCGTTATGACACGATCATTATTGATGAAGCTCATGAGCGCAGTCTCAACATCGATTTTTTACTGGGTTATATCAAACAGCTGCTACCGCGCCGTCCTGATCTAAAAGTGATTATCACCTCGGCGACCATTGATCTTGAGCGTTTCTCTAAGCATTTTGATGATGCACCGATTATCGAAGTGTCCGGCCGTACTTACCCAGTGGACACTTGGTATCGCCCGTTAGTGGCCAGTCAAGATGAAGACGGTAATACCGTTGAAGAAGACCTCAGTGTTGATCAAGGCATCTTGAATGGTTTGCTAGAAATCGCTGAGCATGAGCGCTGTGAAAAGCGTTTGCCCGGTGATGTCTTGGTGTTTTTACCCGGTGAGCGCGAAATTCGTGAATGCGCTGAAGTGTTGCGTAAAGCCCAGCTCAAACACACCGAGATTTTACCGCTGTATGCACGTTTATCGCCCAGCGAGCAGCAAAAGATTTTCCAAAGCAGCCCAGCACGTAAAGTGATTCTAGCCACCAACGTCGCGGAAACCTCGCTCACCGTGCCGGGTATTCGTTATGTGATTGATAGTGGTAGCGCACGTATCAGTCGTTACAGTTATCGAGCAAAGATCCAGCGATTGCCAATTGAAGCCATTTCCCGCGCCAGCGCCAATCAGCGCCAAGGCCGTTGTGGTCGAGTCGAGGCGGGAATTTGTATTCGTCTGTACAGCGAGGCAGATTTTCTAGGCCGGCCTGAGTTTACTGATCCAGAAATTTTACGCACCAACTTGGCGGCAGTGATTTTGCAGATGCTGCATTTACGCCTTGGTGCCATTGAAAACTTTCCCTTTATTGAACCGCCAGAAGGCAAGGCTATCAGTGATGGCTTTAATGTGCTGCAAGAGCTCAGCGCGGTGGATCGCGACAGCAAGCTGACTGACTTAGGTAAGCAGCTGGCGCGTTTGCCCATTGATCCACGAGTGGGGCGCATGTTGCTGGCTGCTGCCGAACAAGGCAGTTTGCGCGAGATGTTGATTGTCGCTAGTGCCTTGTCGATTCAAGACCCCCGTGAGCGCCCAGCGGATAAACAGCAAGCCGCCGATCAAGCTCATGCGCCCTGGAAAGATCCAGATTCCGACTTTGCTGTATTGATTAATATTTGGCGCAGCTTTGAAGAACAGCGTTTAGCATTGGGCAGCTCCGGTGTGCGTCGTTGGTGTCGCACGCATTTTCTTAATTATTTACGCATGCGTGAATGGCGCGATGCGCACCGTCAACTCACCTTGGTGTGTCGTGAGTTGCAACTGCCCTTTAACGAGCAGCCCTGCGATTACGCACAACTGCACAAAGCTTTGTTGACCGGCTTGCTCAGTCAAATCGGCCAGAAAACCGAAGACAATGACTTTTTGGGTGCGCGGCAGCGGCGTTTCCATATTCATCCCTCGAGCACCTTGGGGCGTAAACGTCCGCAGTGGTTGATGGCGGCTGAACTGGTGGAAACCACTAAGCTGTTTGCCCGCTTAGTAGCGAAAATTGAGCCGGAGTGGGCCGAGCAACTGGCAGAGCATCTGCTTAAGCGCAGTTACCTAGAGCCACACTGGGAAAAACGCCGTGGGCAAGTAGTGGCTTATGAGCAGGTGAGTTTGTACGGTTTGATTATTATCGGTCGCCGTTCTGTGCATTATGGCCCGATTGACCCGGTGCTCAGTCGTGAGACCTTTATTCGTGAAGGTTTGGTGGCCAATGAAATTCTCAGTCGTGCGCACTGTTTGCAAGCCAACCGCGAGTTATTAGCCACGCTGGATAAGCTTGAGGCCAAAGCCCGTCGCCGCGATATTTTGGCCGATGAAGAGACCTTGTTTGCCTACTACGAGCAGCACATCCCTGCGGATGTTTATCAAACCGCCAGTTTTGATCGTTGGTACAAACGCAGCAGCGAGAAAAACCCACAGCTGTTGCTGATGACTGAAGCCGATGTGCTGGCGCGCGATGCCACCGAGGTGACGGAAAACCAATACCCCGACACCTTAAGCTGGCAGGATATTCAGCTGCCACTCAGTTATCACTTTGAGCCGGGGCATGTGCGTGATGGCGTTACTGTCACCATTCCTGCACCCTTGCTGGCGCAAGTGCCTGAAGCCTTGTTGCAGTGGCTTGTGCCTGGTTTGTTAGCCACGCGTTGCATTGCCATGGTGCGTAATTTGCCGAAAGCCGTGCGCAAAAACTTTGTGCCTGTGCCTGACTTTGTTGGCGCAGCCTTAGAAGGCCTGCCGTTTGCTCAGGGTTCACTGTCTGAAGCGCTGGGGCAGCAGTTATTACGCATGACCGGAGTGCGGGTCAGTGAAGAACTTTGGCAGCAAGCGGCAGAGCAGCTTGAAGATCATCTGCGCATGAACATTGAAGTGGTCGATGCTGCAGGTAAACATTTGGGTGAAGGCCGTGACTTAGCTGAATTACGCAGCCGTTTTTCTGGGGCCAGTCAGCAAGCCTTGGCTGAACTCAAGCAGACTAAAACGGCAACGCAAACAGTGGCGGCGGATACCTTTGCCGTGGCTGCGCAAAGCACACATAAAGTCGCTGGCATGGCGATGACGGTCTATCCCGCTTTGGTCGATAACGCCGGAGAAGTGCAGGAAGGGCGGTTCTCGACTCAGCAACAAGCCGATCAAGAACACCGCCGTGCTTTGCAACGTTTACTCCTGCAGCAGGTGGCAGAGCCGGCTAAGTATTTACGCAGCCGTTTGCCAGGATTGACTGAAATGGCGCTGCTGTACCGTGATTTAGGCCGAATTGAGGCGCTGACTGAAGACATTCTTTTAGCCAGTGTTGATCGTTGTATGTTGCAGGGTTTAACCCTGTTGCCACGTGATGCAGAGGCGGTGGCCAAGTTAGCCGAAGCTAAACGTGGTGAGTTAGTACCGGTGGCGGAGCATTTAGCCAAGACGGTGTTGCTGATTTTACAGCGTTGGCATGAAATTAAAAAACGCCTGAAAGGACGGATTGATCTGTCGATGGCGGTGGCGTTGAATGACATTAAAGCGCAGCTCGCCAGTTTGCTTTATGCCGGGTTTGTGCGTGATACGCCAGCGCAGTGGCTGCAAGAATACCCGCGTTACCTGAAAGCGATTGAGCAACGTCTGGAGAAGTTGCCGAGCCAAGTGCAACAGGACCGGGTGTGGACTATTGAGCTGACGGGATATGTAGATAAGCTGAAAAAACGTCAGTCTAAACATGCGCAAGAAGGCAAATACGATGAGGCGCTGACGCTGTACCGCTGGATGTTGGAAGAGTACCGCGTGTCGCTGTTTGCCCAGCAGCTCGGTACTAAAGTGGCAGTGTCGGATAAGCGTCTGAGCAAGCAATGGTCGTTAGTCAGCGATTAAGCCTAGAGCTGGTCGGCAAAACCTTTGCTTGCCTGCATGCATTGGCAATCCATGCGCGGTGGTTGCTTGCCGCTCGAGTAAGAGTTGCAATAGCTTTGTACGAGCAGGTCATACCTGCGACCAGCGGTGGCTCATTAGTTAGATTTGTGTAGTTGCCGCTCAGAAGTTTGTAACTCGCTGGTTATTTTAGACTTTGCATTGCGCACTATTGTGCAGTGCTGTTTTTACCTTGTGCCTGCCGTACTGCGCTGAATCTGTTTTTCCCTCAACGCGTCATCCTGACTCGATTCGGGGCTGCGCCATCCC
>SMES01000252.1_pt1 | contig 11656 bp, 11 predicted proteins | sample 2456241 | NCBI WGS metagenome assembly SMES01 (sample SAMN10132598, study PRJNA489261) | soil metagenome | isolation source: day1 antibiotic-silty clay loam soil | place: USA | reverse complement strand
GAGCCTTTGGGTTGGCCTGCGGCGCAGGAGTTACTGCGTCAGTTTAATGCCCCGGCCTTCCTGCTCGGTGGTTTAACTGAGCAGGATATTGAGCGTGCGAGCGCTATAGGTGGGCAGGGTGTGGCGGCCATTCGTGGTTTTTGGCCAGAGGCTTTATAGCGGTTTTTCTGCCGCTTGCCAGTGGATTTCAGCGCAGCCTTGGTATTGTGCGATCAGCCGAGCGGCAACAAACAGCAGGTCGGATAAGCGGTTAATATAACCAAGCATTTCGGGACGTAAGCTTTCACTGCTGTGCAATGCCTGACAGCGCCGCTCGGCGTTGCGCGCACTACTACGACAAATATGGGCTTGCGCAATCAAGCGTGAGCCGCCCGGTAGAATAAACTCTTTGAGCGGTCCAACTTGCACGTTCCAAGCGTCAATAGTCTGTTCTATGCGGGTGATTTCATCGGCGTGTAGTGCTTGATATTCAGGCATCGCAAGTTCGCCGCCCATATCAAAGATGCGGTGTTGACAGGGTGTAAGCGCGGTAATGATTGCTTCGAGCTTGGGTGCGGCGCTCAGTTGATCCTGCAGTTCAGCCAACAATAAACCTAGTGAACTGTTGAACTCATCCAGTGCGCCAATGGCTTCAATACGTGGATGGCTTTTGTTGACGCGGCGGCCATCGGCAAGGCCGGTTTGTCCGTCATCACCGGTGCGTGTATAAATTTTACTGAGACGATAACCCATACTGATAATCTCCGTATGCAGGTCGTTAGCTAATTGGTAAGCCCCGCATCGATAAAGCGGTTTGTAGCTGTGCATGCAGCGCATGCAGGGATTTCTGTGCGGCGCTTGTTGTGCACATCTTGACGCATGGACGATGAGTTGGCTGCGGTCTTTTCAATCACTTGCCAAACATGCTGTTGCAGGTCTTGGCCTGCTGCCGAGTGTTGTGCCGTCTTGAGTAAAGATTGTAACTCCGCACAGAGCGTATTGATCAAGTTGGCGTGCGCAATTAAAGCACCGTTGTTGCAGTCGTGGATCACCGTAAGCGGATTGATCGCGCAGTTAATGGCCAGTTTGCGCCACAGGCTGGTATCTATTTCCGCTGTCCAGGTGCACGGGATTTGTGCGCTATGACAGCTATTAATCAGCCCTTCAGGCTCTGCTTTTTTGTCTAAGCTACCCAGCCAGATTTCGCCTTGACCAGCAAAGACACTATGAAAAGGCTCGGTTAGATAAGCTCCTTCGGTGCTGGAGGCGACAATGCAGCGTATATCAGGTACGAGCGCTTGCACTGCTTGCTGACTACCGAGACCGTTTTGTAATAGCACCACTAGACTGTCTTGATGGAGGCGATGAGCAACTTGGGCAATGGCCGCTGTAGCGTCGTAAGCTTTGCAGGCCAGTAATAAGTGGCTGATAGGTTCGCTGTGTGCTGGCAGTTGTGCGCTGATTGGGTAGCTTTGCGTCTGTTGCAGATTGGCATCACTGAGACGCACAGCCCCTATTTTCTGATAGCGCGCGAGAGCATCTGGGTTACGCAAGATTAAGCGAACAGGCTGCTGCGCTGCTGCGAAACGCGCGGCCCATAAGCAGCCTAAACTGCCTGGGCCTTGGATATGCCAGAGCATACTGATTATTGCAGCGGTATATTTAGACGCAAAGCATCAATGCGACCACTGGCATAGGAGTTAGGCAGGCGCTTGCTGGCTAAATTGATCAGTTGGTCTGGAGTGGCCGGTAATGCTTTGGCATTAAGACCAATTAAACTGATGCCGACCTTGATATTGATAAAGCCTTCGCTGGTTTTGAAAGATTTTATATTTAGGCCGTCATGTAGGCGTTTAAAGCTCACCGGCGTGCACTCTTGCAAGTCATCGAGCAAAGTGATCAGAGCAAAATGGTTGCCATCTATGCGCACCAGTACATCCAAAGGGCGGATCAGTTGCTGCAAACGTCTGGCCACCGAGCATAGCAACTCTTTATGGATTTGCCGTCCAAATTGTTTGGAGAGCGCGGCCATATTTTCAACACCAATCAACAGGTAGCAAAGAGTGCCGCCGCGCGATTCAATTTGCTTTAGATTGCTTGTTAGCATCTGCTTTAAATAACGCACGTTACCTAAACCCGTCAGCGAATCGACCTGGTTGCGCGACTCTAGCGAAGCAATGTTGCGGGTTAGTAGTTGTTTTTCTTTGAGCAGGCGAATCAGGGTGTTGTAAAGACGGTCCGCAGCATAAACACGAGGCAGTAACTGCTCGTTCATGGCGTTTTTACTAATGAAATCATCGACGCCGCGATCAAAGGCTTCAGCTAAGGCATTGTCACCTTCTTTGCCGGTCAATAAAATAATATAAGTGTAATGATCTTTTTGCTCGTCTTGCTGGCGTACTCGAGCGGTTAATTCTAAACCGTCCATTTCCGGCATCAGCCAGTCAGCCAGTAAAATTCCTGCCGAGCGCTCTTCTAAAAGTTTAAGCGCCTCTGCCGCGCTGTTGGCAAAACGAATGTCTTTATAGCCGGCTTGGTTTAAAGTGCGACCTATCATGACGCTGGAAAACTTGGCATCATCTACAACAAGGATGCTTAGAAGAGGATTTGGCATAGCTGAACCATTTATGGGTAGAACTGAATGGGTGTGTTGCAAATTTAGTCTCTTTATAATGGTGGCCTATTTGAATGGCAAGCGCTCTTATGTGCAGTTGTGATCAAAGTATGCCATCTTTTGATGTGGTTTCTGAGTTGGATGCGCATGAGGTAACGAATGCGGTTGATAATGCGGCTAAAGAATTGGAGCGTCGCTACGACTTGCGCGGTAAAGCCAGCTTTGAGTTTAAAGATAAAACAGTGACCTTAACTGCGGACGCTGATTTTATGCTCGAGCAGTTGATAGAAATCCTTAAGCTGTCTTTGGTTAAACGTAAAATTGATGTGCAGTGCCTTGAATACAAAGATGCTTATGCGTCGGGAAAAGTCGTTAAGCAAGAGGTGATCTTGCGTGAGGGCATTGAGAAAGAATTAGCCAAGAAAATTGTCGCTGTAGTTAAAGAAGCGAAACTGAAAGTGCAGGCTTCTATTCAAGGTGAACAGGTGCGTATCACGGGTAAAAAGCGTGATGACTTGCAAGAAGCAATCGCTGTGTTGCGCACTCAAGAGCTGGGAATGCCATTGCAGTTTGATAACTTTAGGGATTAAAACCTCTGTTGCTCAGAGTTGCTGCTTGTATTGAGCTACAAAAAAGCCCGCTTTTTAGCGGGCTTTTTCATTGGTTAACGCAGTTTTAGCAAGCGATCTGAACGCTCTTGCGTTTGTGCGTAAAGCTCGGCGTTAGTTTCCAGATCTTTAAGTGGCGCTGGGAAAATAGCCGTGAGCTTCTCTGTCCATGCCGCCGATGCGCTTTGCTCTGGGAAGCAACGCTTGAGCAAGTCGAGCATGATCGACACGGTCACTGAAGCACCCGGTGAAGCGCCCAGTAAGGCAGCTAGTGAACCATCGGCAGAGCTGACCAGTTCTGTACCAAACTGCAGTATGCCGCCTTTTTTCGCGTCCTTTTTGATGATCTGCACACGTTGCCCGGCGATCTCAAGTTTCCAGTCTGCTGGGTCAAGCTGTGGGTAGAAACGGCGCAAAGAATCCAAACGCTGTTCCATTGACTGCATGACTTCGCTGATCAGATAACGGGTCAGATCCATATTGTCGCGACCGACTGCCAGCATCGGCAAAATATTGCCGAAACGTACGGACAGCGGTAAATCGAGGAATGAGCCGCGTTTGAGGAACTTAGTAGTGAAACCTGCATAAGGTCCAAAGAGTAGGGATTTTTTGCCATCAATGACGCGCGTATCTAAGTGCGGTACGGACATCGGTGGCGAGCCCACTGCTGCTAAGCTGTAAACCTTGGCTTGGTGCTGTTCAACAACTTCAGGTTTGTGCTGCGCCGCCTGCACCTAAGAAAACAAAGCGTGAAGTCACTTCACGACGTTGGCCTGTGGCGAGGTTTTTGATGCTGACCTGCCAGCCTGCAGCAACACGCTTAAGCCCTACAACTTTGCTTTTGTAGTGCAGGCTGCAGTTGTCTTGATCACACTTTTGTCTGTGGTGAACTGCATGTCTTTAAACGCATGGTGTTGCTGCATGATGTCAGCGCGTTTTTTTAGGAAGGCAACGTTGTCTTCGCCTTGCACAAAACTGAGATGAGGCACTGAGTGAATAAAGGTATCAGGATCACCGAAGGTGCCAGTTTCGAGCAGGTGGGCCCAAAACTGTTTGGACTCTTCGAACATGGCGTTGATATTAATAGCTTTTTTAATATCAATGGAGCCGTCTTCTGCTTCTGGAGTGTAGTTGAGTTCGCACAGCCCAGCATGGCCGGTGCCTGCGTTGTTCCATGGGTTAGAGCTTTCCATAGCCCCATCTTCCATTTGCTCAACAAGTTCTAAGCGAAGGCTTGGATCGAGCTCTTTTAGCATTACGGCTAAAGTGGAACTCATAATACCGGCACCCACCAGTAAAACATCCAAGTGTGCTTGATTATCTTGCGCCATCAGTGTGTCTCCAAAATGCAGCTATTGGGCTGTACACAAAAAACTGTAGTCAGCCTCGTTAAGGGTTAGGTTATTGCGAAATAGTCAATTCTTTAACCGCTGCAAGAAGGAGGGCTGCTGGTGCATGGAACTGTAAACGCCAAACTATTCATTGCTTGCCACACTCTTGTGAAGTTGTGAAACAGTTGTCCCGCCATCTTTTGGAGTAACGGATCTTTAAAATGTTTTTACCGCAGACGCTCAAGAAAGCTGCGCGTGAATGATGCACAGGATAAAAAGTGCAGAATTGTCTCGTTCAGCGTGCGCTTGAGCGCCGTAAATAGGGCACTCGGCAACCTCGATTTAGAGCAAATAAACCATCAAAGACGGTGTAACAGCCTAAATACCGGGGTGTCGTACATAGTTGGGAAGTAATTATAACGATGAAATCAGAAAAAACGATCATCTATGCAAAATTTCTTTAGTCGAAAGGTGTCATAAAATGTTTCTAGGCCATCAAGTGGCATGGATAACTTAGGGTATTTGGTCTGTGACCCTTTATACTGTGCAAGCCTGTAGAGCTTGGTTAAACTTAGTAAAATTCTCATCGGTTTTTTCAAAGGATCTAAATTATGTTGCGTTACCTATTTGCAAGTGCGGCCATTATTGTCAGTGTAAGTCTGGTGGGCTGCGGTTTGAGTCCGCAGTATTTGACCCCAGAGCCTCGCTTTAGTGGCCAGTTGGTCGCTGTTGGACAAGGTCAACCAGTCGTTGTCCGTGTTTCTGACGCGCGCTCTAATCCGGTGATTGGCACACGTGGAGGTCTGTATGCGCAGAGCAGCGCTATTACGGTTAACTCAAAAGCCTTTTTGCCGCGCTTACAAGCGGAAACTGATGCAGCAGTACGCATGCTCGGTTTTACGCCGATGCAGCAGGGCGCAGGTGAAGCTCAGCTTAATTTAAAGCTGGTTGAGCTGAGTTATAAAGCCACTGATGGCAATGGCGTGATTAAAGAAGCGCAGCTGAGTGCGGTGTATGCACTAGAAGTACAAAACGGCACACGTCGCTACAATGGGCGTTATGCGGCAAATCTAACCCAAGGCTACGCGAAAGCCCCTAATGAGCTGACCAACACCAAATTGGTGAGTAAAGTTTTGAGTGAAGGCTTGCAGCGCGTATTCAACGATCCTGCAATTGGTCAGTTACTGGCTCAGTAAGGCTCGACGTCAGGTTGCTGTGTGGTTGCACAATTGTTAAATATGGCCAGAGTAAGTGGCTGCTGAGGGTTTTGTTTTGATAGATACGCTGCCACCGGCTATTTTCCTGATGGGGCCGACCGCATCAGGAAAAACTGATCTTGCTTTGCAATTGGCCGATGCCTTGCCTTGTGAAATTATCAGCGTTGATTCAGCGTTGATCTATCGGGGTATGGATATAGGTAGTGCTAAGCCGAACGCAGAGATTTTGCAGAAATATCCGCATCACTTAATCGATATCCTTGATCCTGCGCAGAGCTATTCTGCGGCGCAGTTTCGTGACGATGCCCTGCAGGCCATGGCAGATATTACCGCGCGTGGTCGGATACCTTTGTTGGTGGGCGGCACTATGCTGTATTTCAAGGCGCTCACTGAAGGTTTGGCAGCCATGCCGTCAGCTGATCCAGAGGTGCGCGCACGGCTTGAGCAGCAGGCAGCAAGCGAGGGTTGGGCGGCGCTTCATACTGAATTGCAGCGGATTGATCCTGTCTCTGCGCAGCGGATTCATCCTAACGATCCACAGCGGCTGCTGCGCGCATTAGAGGTTTGGCATATTAGCGGGCAAACCATGACGCAATTGCGTGCCAAGCAAAGCCTAGAAAAACAGCAATTACTCGCATCTAACGGCGCTCATTTGCCGTACAATGTAGCTACTTTTGCAATTGCACCGCAGCAGCGCAGTGTTTTGCATGAGCGAATTGCCCAGCGATTTCAACAGATGCTTGAACAAGGCTTTATTGCTGAGGTCGAAGCATTGCGTCAGCGTGGCGATTTGCACGTTGATTTGCCATCAATACGCGCAGTTGGCTATCGGCAAGCGTGGGCTTACCTTGATGGTGAATATGCTTACGATGAGATGATTGAACGCGGTATTATTGCGACACGGCAACTGGCTAAGCGACAATTTACATGGCTGCGCAGTTGGGATGATGTTGAATGGCTTGATTCTTTATCCTGTAACAAAATGTCTCAGGTCTTGAAAAGGCTCGAACGACTCTCCATATAGAGATGATTGGGCAGTATTGTAGTCCGTCAGTGTTGAAAGCACTGCACAGGCTGTTAATTAATTAAATGGAGTACACCACATGTCAAAAGGGCATACGCTACAAGACCCTTACTTAAACCTCTTGCGTAAAGAGCGCGTACCGGTATCAATTTATTTGGTCAACGGTATTAAGCTGCAAGGGCAAATTGAATCCTTTGACCAGTTTGTGATCTTACTGAAAAATACAGTCAGCCAAATGGTCTACAAACACGCTATTTCAACAGTTGTGCCAGGTCGTCCAGTGCGCTTGCCAACTGACGACGACGCTGCAGATGCTGAGCTGGACAACGCTTAGTGGGAGACTATTTTGATCATTGAGCACCCTCAGCAAGGTGAGCGCGCCATTCTTGTACATTTGGATGGCCACGCACCAGATGTGCGCGAAGATCCTTATGAGTTTCAAGAGCTTGCCGTCTCTGCAGGCGCTGTAATTGCGCGCTTTGTCAGTGTCTCACGACACCAGCCAACAGCGCGCTTTTTAATTGGCTCAGGCAAAGTTGAAGAGTTGCGCCAATTAGTGCTGGCAGAAAAAGCTGATTTAGTGATTTTTAATCATGCTTTGACGCCGAGCCAAGAGCGTAATTTACAACGTGAATTAGACTGTCGAGTATTGGACCGTATTGGTTTGATCCTGGATATTTTTGCGCAGCGTGCGCAAACCTATGAAGGTAAGTTGCAGGTTGAGTTGGCTCAGCTTGAGCACATCAGCACGCGCTTAGTGCACAGTCGTACAGATTTAAGCCGCCAGCAAGGTGGTATTGGGCTGCGAGGTCCGGGTGAAACTCAGCTTGAGACTGATCGACGCTTACTGCGTGTACGCGTGCGCCAGATTAAAAGCCGTTTAGAAAAAGTACGCAATCAGCGCCAATTAGCACGGCGCAGCCGTCAGCGCGCTGATATGCCAGGAATCTCGTTGGTAGGCTATACCAACACTGGTAAATCAACGTTGTTTAACTTACTGACCGAGTCCAAGGTGTATGCGGCTGACCAGTTATTCGCCACGCTTGACCCGACGGTTCGACGTATCGAAATACCAAATCTTGGCGCGGCTACTTTAGCTGATACGGTAGGCTTTATTCGTCACTTGCCACACAAGTTGGTTGAGGCGTTTCGGGCGACATTGGAGGAGTCGGCCAATGCGGATTTACTCCTGCATGTGATTGATGCCCACTCGCCAGAGCGTGATGAGCAAATCAAGCAAGTACTGACAGTGCTGCAAGAAATTGACGCTGATGATGTACGCATTCTTGAGGTCTATAACAAAATTGACCTGATGGATAATCTTGAGCCGCACATTCAACGTGATGAGCAGGGTGTGCCGCAGCGTGTATGGTTGTCTGCGGCAGGGCAGCAGGGTATTGATTTACTGCAGCAGGCGATTGCTGAGCTGTTGGAAGAAGAAATATATGTTGCTACAGTGCGCCTCACTCAAGAACACAGCCGTTTGCGTGGCAAATTGTTTGATCTGAATGCTGTACAGCAAGAAACTCATGCTGAGGATGGTGCTAGCGTATTAAAACTGCGCGTGGCCAAAATCGAAATGGATAAGCTCTTAAGCCGCGAAGGGGTAACGCCCAGCGACTTTTTTGCACAATTTGCCGAGCATTGATCGCGATAAACTGCGCAACTGAACACTGTGATGGTTGCGTAGATTAATTATAATATAGTGCGCTTTTATGTGCATTTTGCCTTTCAAATAGATGGAGAACACTATGGCCTGGAATGAGCCCGGTGGTAACTCGAATAATCAGGATCCTTGGGGTGACCGCAAACGCGGTGGCCAGAAACAGGGTCCGCCGGATCTGGATGAAGCCTTGCGTAAACTGCAAGATAATCTAAAAAGCCTGTTTGGCGGGCCGAAGAAACCAGGATCAAAAAGCTCGGGTGGTGGTTTCGGTTTAGTTGCAGTAGTGCTTGCTGTGCTCGCGGCCATGTGGCTGTACACAGCGGTGTACTCGCTTGATGAGCAAGAGCAGGCAGTTATTTTACGTCTGGGTAAATACCACGAAACAGTGGGTCCAGGTCTGAATATTTACTTCCCGCCGATGGATCGTAAGTATGAGCAAAACGTCACCCGTGAACGTGCTTATACCCGCCAAGGTCCGATGCTGACTGAAGATGAAAATATCATCGAAGTGCCATTAACTGTGCAGTACAAAATCAGCAGTTTAGAAGATTATGTGCTGAATGTTGATGAGCCTGAGGTGAGTTTGCAGCAAGCTACTGAAAGTGCGCTGCGCCATGTCGTTGGTTCTACCGCGATGGATCAGGTGCTCACTGAAGGTCGTGAAGTCTTAGCGGTTGAAGTGAAAGAGCGCTTACAGCGTTTTGTTGATACGTACCGTACCGGTATTACCGTTACTCAAGTTAACGTACAAAACGCCCAAGCCCCGCGTGAAGTGCAAGAGTCATTTGACGATGTGATTCGTGCGCGTGAAGATGAGCAGCGCGAAAAGAACCAAGCTGAAACCTATGCCAATGGTGTGATTCCAGAAGCACGTGGTCAGGCACAGCGTTTACGTGAAGAAGCCAATGGTTACCGTGATGAAACCATCTCGCGTGCCGAGGGTGAGGCCGACCGCTTTACTAAGTTGGTCACTGAATACCGTAAAGCACCGGAAGTCACGCGTCAGCGTTTGTATCTGGAAACCATGCAAGAAGTGCTCAGCAACACCAGCAAAGTATTGCTAACTGGCGATAAAGGTCAAAACAGCATGCTGTATTTACCTTTGGATAAAATGCTGGAAGGGCGCAATGCCGCATCACCGAAAACCACCAGCACGACGACAGGGAGCAGTAACAGTTCTTCTGACAACAGCGTTCGCTTAAGTAGCGATGCGCTGTCTCGTGATCTACGTGCCAGAGGTAGCCGCTAATGAGTAATAAATCGACATTCGTATTGATTGTAGGTGCTGTAATTGCACTGGTGGCTTGGAACAGTTTTTATATTGTCCAGCAAACAGAGCGTGCAGTACTGCTGCAATTCGGAAAGGTAGAGCAAGCGAATGTGCAGCCTGGTCTGCATGTGAAAATTCCTTATATCAACCAAGTGCGCAAGTTTGATGCGCGTCTGTTGACCCTTGATGCCCCGACTCAGCGTTTTCTAACGCTAGAGAAAAAAGCAGTGATGGTTGATGCTTTCGCTAAATGGCGTGTGGCTGATGCAGACCATTACTACACCGCTACCTCAGGCATTAAGCAGGTTGCTGATGAGCGTTTAGCGCGTCGTCTTGAGTCTGGTTTACGTGATCAGTTTGGTAAGCGTACCTTGCATGAGGTGGTCAGTGGTCAGCGTGATGAGTTGATGGCTGACATCACTGCGTCGCTGGATCGTATGGCGCGTAAAGAACTGGGCATTGAGGTGATTGATGTGCGGGTTAAGTCGATTGACTTACCGAAAGAAGTCAACCTCAGTGTGTTTGAGCGTATGAGTTCTGAGCGTGCTCGTGAAGCTCGTGAGCACCGCGCTAAAGGTCAAGAGTTGGCAGAAGGTATTCGTGCCGATGCTGATCGTCAGCGTCGTGTTTTGCTGGCTGAAGCTTACCGTGAAGCTGAAGAGATTCGAGGTGAGGGTGATGCTAAGGCTACTGCAATTTACGCTAAAGCCTACGGTATGGATCAAGAATTCTATGCGTTTCACCGTAGCTTAATGGCGTACCGCGAGAGCTTTGCTGATAAAAGCGATATCATGGTGCTATCGCCAGATAACGATTTTTTCAAGTATATGGAACAAGTTAAACCCTGACTTGAGTAAGCAGCACAGGCTACTTTTGTAGTGGCCTGTGCTGTTTCAGCAAGGGCATTGCTAGCTTTGCTAAAAGACTAGAAGTGTCGGGCGAAAAGCGACAGGCATGCACAGAATGATCTGTGGTATCATGCGGCAGCCGGGAAACTCCCGGCTTTTTTGCGCCTGTGGTCATGTAAAATGCCCAGCAGGCAACTGTATTTATAATGAGGAAAGGCGCAATGGCAACGGTAGACCGCTGGCTGCTGCCAGATGGCATTGAAGAAGTACTGCCGCCGCAAGCGGCGCAGATTGAAGCATCTCGTCGACAGGTACTGGATATGTTTCAGGCTTGGGGCTATGAGTTTGTTGTCACCCCGCATATCGAGTTTTTAGAGTCGTTATTAACCGGTGCTGGGCAAAAACTTGATCTGCGTACTTTTAAAGTGACCGACCCACAGTCAGGTCATCTGATGGGCTTTCGCGCGGATATCACTCCGCAAGTCGCACGTATGGATGCGCATAGCTTGCGCCGTGAAGGTCCGTCACGTTTGTGCTATGCCGGTAGTGTTGTGCATGCCCGTCCTCGTTCTTTGTCGCGCTCGCGCAGTCCTATTCAGCTCGGTGCTGAGTTGTACGGTGACGCCAGCCCAGCGGCAGATATTGAAGTCATTAGTTTGATGCTGGCGACACTGGAGCACGCTGAAATTGCCGACATCCATATGGATTTAGGCCATGTTGGCGTTTATCGTGGTTTAGCGCGCGCGGCTGATTTATCGGATGAGTTGGAAGCGCAGGTGTTTGATGCATTACAGCGTAAAGCTGTCGATGAAGTGGCAGCGCTCACTGAGCAACTGCCTAAAGATCTCGCGTTAATGCTCAATGAGCTCAGCCATTTATGTGGTGGCCGCGAAGTACTGGATCAAGCCAAAACTGTTTTAGCAGCTGCGCCGAGCAATGTCTTGGCCGCGCTTGATCAGCTGATTGTGATTGCTGATGCATTGATGTTGCGTTACCCGCACTTGCCATTTTATTTTGATTTAGGTGAGTTGCGCGGTTATCACTACCATACTGGTGTGGTCTTTGCTGCATTTGTGCCAGGTGTCGGTCAGTCGATCGC
>SMES01000114.1_pt1 | contig 11709 bp, 13 predicted proteins | sample 2456241 | NCBI WGS metagenome assembly SMES01 (sample SAMN10132598, study PRJNA489261) | soil metagenome | isolation source: day1 antibiotic-silty clay loam soil | place: USA | reverse complement strand
TAATAGAAAAACAAAGAAAAAGCTAACGAAGCTGAATTAAATCGACTATTTTACTTATGTAAATGGTTGATTTAAAACAACATCGACATGCGGTTTTGTCCTTCTTTTGCAAAGGCTAATTAGATATAAAGAACAATCACAATTGATTAACAAATAATAAAAACGAAAGTAACCATTTTTTTTATCTCTACAAACAATTTGTCATTATTTCGATATCATCAACGAGAGATTATTTGAAATGTCAATTTGTGAATATTATTCGTTAACTTTGCCCTAAACAAATTTATCTAGCAAACAATTTAGCACTTAAACAATATGAAATCATTAAAAGAACTATTTCGAATTGGCAATGGCCCTTCAAGCAGCCACACTATGGGACCCAAACACGCCGCCGAAATATTCTCAGAAAAGAATCCGCAAAGCCATTCATTTAAAGTAACTTTATATGGTAGTCTTGCTGCCACAGGCGAAGGTCACCTTACCGATGTGGCCATTTTAAAGGTGCTAGAGCCAATTGCCCCAACAGAAATTGAGTGGTTGCCAAAAACCTTTCTCCCATTCCACCCAAACGCCCTTAAGCTTGAGAGTTTAGATAAAGATAAAAAAACAACAGATAGTTGGACAGTTTATAGTGTGGGTGGAGGCGCCCTCTCCGATGGTGAAAGAACCATAGGCCTTTCGGAAAGCGACGATAGAGAAATATACGATATGAACTCTATCGATGAAATTATGAATTGGTGCGAAGCTACAGGCAAGTCTTATTGGGAATATGTAGAAGAGTGCGAAGGTCCAGAAATATGGGATTATCTACGCGATGTATGGCATGTAATGAGAGCATCGGTAGAGAATGGCTTGGAAAACGAAGGAGTACTGCCAGGTCCACTAGCATTGTCACGAAAAGCAGCATCGTACAATATTAAAGCAAAAGGCTACAAAAAGTCATTGCAATCGCGCGGGTTAGTATTTTCATACGCTTTGGCTGTTTCTGAAGAGAATGCTGCCGGAGGAGTTATTGTAACAGCCCCTACTTGTGGTTCGTGTGGTGTAATACCAGCCGTATTATATTTGTTAGAAGAGTCGCGTGGTTTTAGAGAGATACGAATATTGCGCGCTTTGGCTACAGCCGGTTTGTTTGGCAATATAGTTAAAAAGAATGCCTCCATCTCGGGAGCCGAAGTAGGTTGTCAAGGCGAAATTGGTGTGGCTTGTGCTATGGCCGCCGCCGCTGCCAATCAACTCTTTGGTGGAAGCCCTGCCCAAATTGAGTATGCTGCCGAAATGGGACTGGAACACCATTTAGGTATGACCTGCGACCCTGTATGCGGATTGGTTCAAATACCTTGTATTGAGCGTAATGCGTATGCTGCAGCACGCGCTTTAGATGCCAACTTATACTCATCGTTTACCGATGGTATTCATAGGGTATCGTTCGACCGTGTGGTAGAGGTTATGAAACAAACTGGTCACGACATTCCCTCGCTTTACAAAGAAACAGGCGAAGGTGGCTTAGCATTGGGCCACGAGTTCACCAAAAAGAAGTTTAACTCCTAAATATAATATAAGAAACTATGATTGATTACGTAAAAGGTGAAGTTGCCGAGTTAACCCCCGCAACAGTTACAATAGACTGCAACGGTGTGGGCTACTTAGCGCACATATCCTTGCAAACATACAGTGCCATTGGCGACAATAAAAATGCTAAGATATATATATACGAATCGGTACGCCAAGATGCTTTTGTGCTGTTTGGTTTTATCAATAAACATGAGCGCGAAGTATTTATGCACCTCATAAGTGTATCGGGTGTAGGCCCAAGCACTGCTCGGGTAATGCTCTCTTCGCTTAGCTCCAAAGAGGTAGAGGCTGCCATTGTATCCGAAGATGTAAACACACTCAGATCGGTAAAAGGCATTGGCATAAAAACAGCGCAACGTATAATTGTTGACCTAAAAGACAAAATCAAATTTAGCGACGAAGGCGTACAGGCAAATCTTGGAAAAGTTTCGGCTCCTGCTTTAGAGCATGAGGCTGTATCGGCATTGGTTATGTTGGGTTTTACACAAGTGAAATCGCAAAAGGTAGTGCAAACAGTGATAAAAGAACTTCCAGGTTCTACTGTTGAAGCTCTTATTAAAGAGTCGCTTAAAAGACTATAAGTATACAATTCAACGTCTACTATCAACACCTCAACAGAAAAGAATGAGTAAAGAGAACAAAAAAAGAACAACAATTCAAACTGACAAGAATGACTAGGCCTTAAGCCTCTCATTTTTAGAGAGTTTGTTTACTATCAATATGTAAGGGTGGGTATGATTAATATTCACCCTTATTTTTTTCAACCTCACTCTTCAACTCACATAAACATCTACCCTACTCTGCATTTATTCCTAATAAGTGTATAACAACAATGCAATTGAAACCCTCATCACTACTAATGCTATACGTTTACAATCATTATTTATTTCAATAACTATTAGGCACAAACAATTACACCTATCTACAAACTCATTTACGCATAGCTTCAAATAAGTATATCTATTCTTGAGCCTATTTACTAACAACACTAAACGTTGAAACCTTCCCAGAAACTTATTAACTATCAGCTCCAAACGTTGAAACCTTTCTTTTTCTTTAATAACTAATACCTCCACATCAGAATTACTTATAAGAGTGCCAAAAACATCAATAATAAAGTACGAATTAGGATTTGTAGCATTACAAATACCAATTCTGTTATTAGAATCAATCCTTGGAGTGCTACTATTGCTGATTCTGATATCAAGATTACTTGCTAGAGAAATACAAAAGCATAATGTAGTATTTGAATGGGTTGTTGTAGCTCTACGAAAAGAGTCTTAGTTTTAATAATCACCTATCCGAGCTCTACAACAAGTCATTCTTTTATCAATATTACTATAATGAGCATTACAACAACCTATTCTAAAACAAAGATTAGAGTGATGAACTTTATTATAGGGTTTACACGTATCGTACTAATAGCAATGAGATTTATTATAAGGTGTATGCATATGCTTCTAAGAGTGATGCACTATATTAAAAAGTTTACACGCATGCTTCTAAGAGAAAATGACTTTCTTACAAGATATATACGTGTGATTATTGTAGAAAACGTAAATACAAAACAAAGTTGGCTGAACCGTAAAACTGAAGATAGATTTATCAGTTGATATTAAACACATGCTTTTTAACATCATACAAAAGCATCTAAAATAGAAGGATATTATCTATATTTGCTAAACCTAAAAAAGGTGTAGCCATCTTGAATACCATTAAACCTTAATCACAATAATAAAACATAAGAAAACATGATATCAAACAAAGTAATTGACGCATTATTAGGAGTAGCCATTGGCGACGCAGTAGGTGTGCCGTATGAGTTCACCTCAAGAGAAGAGATGCAAGCCAGCCCTGCAACAGAGATGATTGGGCATGGCACGTATAACCAACCAAAAGGAACATGGTCCGATGATAGTTCGCTAACATTCTGCCTGGCTGAATCGTTGACAGGGGGCTATGACCTGAAAGATATGTCTGAAAGATTTATCAAATGGGTAGACCAGGCCTATTGGACAGCCCATGACCAAGTTTTTGATATAGGCATTACAACTTCAATAGCCATTTCAAGATTAAAAAGAATTATTGACGAAGGCGATTTAGATGAATTGAAGAAGCAGAAAGACTATGGGGAAACAAGGGATAATGGCAACGGATCTTTGATGAGAATAATTCCGCTTCTTTTTCACATAAAAGGGAAACCAATCAACGAGCAATTCGACCTAGTTTGGGAGGTATCAGCCCTAACACATCGACACATACGAGCGGCTATGAGCTGTATGATTTACCTAAAGTTGGCAGAGAAGTTGTTGGAAGGAGAGAACAGGATAGATGCATACACCGAAATGAGAAGTGAAATTGCTTACTTTTGGAACGAGATAGATTTTCCAGAACAAGAAAGAGACCACTTCCAAAAACTCATTGAGAATGATATTAGAGACACCCCTATTGATGATTTAAAAACGGGTGGCTATGTAATCGAGGTGTTGGAGTCGAGTATTTGGTTCTTCTTGAACAAGGATTCTTATAAAGATACTATTCTTTCAATCATAAACTTGGGCCACGATACAGATACTTCTGCTGCCATAGCGGGAGGTTTAGCAGGATTGTATTATGGACAAGAAGCAATGCCCGAAGAGTGGGTTGCATCTATTGCTCGGTTGGATGATATTGTGGAGTTGGCCGAGAAGTTGAATGAGAAGTGTTGCTGCTAATAATCGCATTTTATCATATAATATAATATAATAAGGCACCCAACATTACACATAAAATAATGTAATGTTGGGTGTCTTCATTTTTACCGCCTTACAAAACAGCGAATCGCTACATATTAAGTCACAACAACTACACCTCAAACACAAAAGCCTCATTTTTCAACTCATATTGCTCATCCACTATTGATGCATTCACAAAAGTGGTGTGTTCTGTTTCCACAATTCCATAAGCATCATGAATATGTCCGAAAAGATGATACTTAGGACGAATAGTTGACACTTTATCATACAGCTCTTTACAACCATAATGGTAAGGTTCAGATCTGTCTAAGATACCATAAGGAGGCTGATGAGTAACTAAGATATCAATGTCGGATGGAATTTTTTCTATTAAATCGAAATAAACGCCACTTATATTTTCTGAAATATAAAGCGGCACTCCCCAAAACTTCAATCCCTCTATAGTTACTCCACTATGAAACAGATAGTAACAATCTTTGGGCAATATTTCTTGGATTTGTTTTGCATTCACTTCTTCCATATAGGCGTCGTGATTGCCTCCAACCAAAATTTTATAACGATAGTCCAATTTTGTGAACCAATCAGCAAATTCGATACCCTCTATACCTGTACCAGCAAAGCCAATATCTCCTGAGTGAACAATAATGTCTGCTTTGGGTAAATCTGTCAATGCTTGGTGATGGCCGTGTGTGTCCGAAATGTGTAATATGCGCATAAGGTTATATTTATGAGGTTAATGATTTCAAAAAGTAATGGATAAACTCCACTGTTTTACTGTTTAAATGATTGATTTCATCACAAATAAAATAAAAATTTTCCAATATGCAAGTATTTATCTAAAAAAAAGAACTTCTCTTAATTTAATAGTCTACTTTTTTTGACTAACTGCACCTCTCATTTCCACTTTATTGTATCTTTGCGTAGATATAAACAATAAAAACAACTATCGAAGGATGAGAAACATTACAAAAAGTTTATTTACAGTTTTAATACTGTTTGGATTGTCGTCGTGTGCCATTCTAAACTTAGGCAAACAAAAAGATCAAAAAATGAAAATAGAAACAACAGAGGGAGACATAACGTTGAAATTATACGACGAAACTCCATTGCATCGCGATAACTTTATCAAATTGGTAAAATCTAAATTTTATGATGGAGTGCTCTTTCATCGCGTTATAGACCAATTTATGATTCAAAGTGGCGACCCCACTTCAAAAAATGCAGAACCTGGCAAAATGCTTGGCGAAGGTGATGTGGGCTACACCATTCCTGCTGAGTTTAAAACACCCCAACTCTATCACAAACGTGGTGTATTGGCTGCGGCACGCGAGGGTGATGATACAAATCCTGAAAAAGCATCATCGGGTTGTCAGTTTTATATTGTGGTAGGCAAACAGTTTACCAATGAAGACCTTGATATAATGGAGGCAAGTAAAATAGACAAACACGGACACGCCAACGACTCCACTTATAAGTTTAGCGAGCAGGCTCGTACCGATTATACTACAATTGGTGGCACACCACACTTAGATGGCAACTACACAGTTTTTGGTGAAATACTAACAGGCATGGATGTTGTGGATAAAATAGCAAAAGCGAGAACCAATAGGGCCGATCGTCCGAGAGAAGATATTAGGATAGTAAAGATAAGACGCATTAGATAGTTAATTCAATTGAAAATTGAAAACTTCTGAACTTGGCTTCATAAAATTAAAAGCTTATAGGATGAAGAAGCAAAATGAGAATCTTGCTGGGGGCGAGTAGCTCTCGCTCGTCGCAAAAGAAATTGGCGAAGCAGGAGCTGCCCCTCCCCAGAAAGCATTCTAGTCTCAGTTATTAGCTACTCCCCCTCCACATACTCCAAAATATCACCAGGTTGACAATCCAAAGCCTTGCAAATTGCCTCTAAGGTAGAAAAGCGAATTGCCTTGCCCTTCCCTTGTTTCAATATCGACAAGTTTACTGTTGAAACACCAACTTGCTCAGACAGCTCCTTCAACATCATTTTCCTTTTGGCTAACATTACATCAAGATTTACAATAATAGACATAGATAAAAACGTTTAAATAATTAATGAGTCATCCAATTCAGCTAATAAATTATCTAAGTTTTCTTCATTTTTTCCACTAGCATATATTTGAAATACAGTTACAGAACAAAGCTTCATTATCGTTTCACCTCCTCTAGTTTCAAAACTAATATATAAATTTTCACCCCACGAATAGAATGTAGTTTTTGCAATAGCCAATATTTCTAGCCTCTCATTATCACTATCAGCTAACCTAAAACGAGAGTTGCTAAACACTTCAATCATCTTCTCATACATTATCTCTTTAGGGACACCGCCATAAGATTGTTCGGAAAAAGTTTTTGACGTTAATAGATTGTGTTTACTTGTAAAGTATCTTTTAAAAGAGAGTTTTTGTCTAACAATAAAATTAAATATAAAAACAGCCAAGATGAGTATAGCGACTAGAGCCACTACATTAAAGCCTCCATTATTAACAAGTATAGCAATAAAGAAACCCATAAAGGCAGCGTAAAATCCTACAGGAACTAGTCTTAAATTTTTCATATCGATATTTATTAAAAGTTTAAAACAAAGTAAAGCATAAATATAATGATATGCAACAATTAATTAATGTTTATCGTTAATTAATTCAGCAATAAAGCAAACCAAAATGCTGTCATCTTTACACCAAACCTCAACTTCACATTTTTTCTTTAATCACCCCTCTCCTTTCCACATTTTTTGTATCTTTGTGTATAAACAAATAAAGAAATCATCATGAAAAAAAATGAAATCCCCGAAAGACTTTCGGCCCTACGTAAATTTATGGAGAGCAAAAACCTGAATGTTTTTGTAATACCAAGTACCGACCCACACTTAAGTGAATATCCCGCAGCTATTTGGGAGAGTCGAAAATGGATAAGTGGCTTCACAGGTTCGGCAGGAACAATAGTAGTATCACTAAAAGAAGCAGGATTATTTACCGACTCGCGCTACTTTTTGCAAGGTGTAACCGAATTAGAAAATACGGGTATAGATTTGTTTAAAATGGGTTTGCCAGAAACTCCCGATATGATTGATTGGATTATTAGTCAAGCTGGTGAGAATGGTAAAGTGGGTATCGATGGTCTAGTATATGCTGCAGCCGATGCGCAACTCCTAGAAAACAAATTGAAACGCAAAAACATTGAGTTGGTTACACAACACGACCCCTTTGTAGAAGTTTGGACAGATAGACCAGAAATACCAACCAACGAGATTTTTGCATTGTCGGAAGATGTAACAGGCGAATCTACCAAAAGCAAAATTGAACGCATAGTTGCAGAACTAAAAAAAGAAGATGCCGACGGCATGTTGATGGTTACCCTCGACACCGTTGCTTGGACATTTAATATAAGAGGAAACGATGTAGACTTCAACCCTGTTGCTGTTGCTTACGCATACATCTCTGAGAAAGAGACAGTACTATTTATCAATCCTGAAAAACTGACCAAAGAGATTGCTGAGAATCTGAAGCAACAAGGTGTAACATTGGCCGACTACCACAAGATATTTGAATATGTAGCCAACCTATCTGCACAAACTACAGTATTGGTAACAGGCAGCAAAATCAATCGCAGACTATTGCAAACTATTCCAGCAAACTGCTCGGTAGTAGATGTGCCATCTCCAGCCGATTTAATGAAGAGCAAGAAAAACGAAACCGAACTAAAAGGTTTCCGCAATGCTATGTTGAAAGACGGCTTGGCATTGGTTAAATTCTACATGTGGATGGAAAAAGCTGTTCCTGCTGGTGAAGTTACAGAAGTAACCATCGAAGAGAAACTATGCGAATATCGTTCGCAACAACCACTCTATTTTGGCGAAAGTTTCAACACAATTGCGGGTTATAAAGGCAATGGTGCTATTGTGCATTATCACGCCACACCCGAAAATAATTTGAAAGTAGAGCCAGAAGGTTTAATGTTGATTGACTCTGGTGCTCAGTTTATGGACGGAACTACCGACATTACACGCACACTAGCTGTGGGCCCCCTTACAGAGCAAATGAAAAAAGACTACACCAATGTACTTAAAGGTCATATTCAAATTGCAACCGCCATCTATCCACAAGGAACACGCGGATCGCAGCTTGATGTATTGGCGCGCAAAGCACTATGGGACAATTGCCTACACTACTCGCACGGAACAGGCCACGGAATTGGTCACTTTCTTAATGTACACGAAGGTCCTCAAAACATTCGTTTAGAAGAGAATCCTGTAACATTACAACCAGGAATGGTTACTTCAAACGAACCAGGATTGTACAGAGCTGATCAGTATGGTATTCGCATAGAGAACTTGATTATCACACAAGAGTACAACAAGAATGAGTTTGGCACTTTCTACAATTTCGAAACCATCACACTTTGTCATATCGACACTGCTCCTATTGTAAAAGAGCTTATGACAGACAAAGAGATTGAGTGGCTCAACAATTACCACACAATGGTGTTCGACAAACTAAGCCCACACATAAATGAAGAAGAGAAGGCTTGGTTGAAAGAGAAAACCAAGCACATTTAACACTCACAAAAAAAAGACCAAACACAATGTTCCTATACTTTTAGGGACATTGTGTTTTCTTTTAAAATCAGCAATTAAACAGCCCTAATTGTGCTAGTAGGAGCTATCATATTAATAATACTAGGTATATTAATAAAAGAGGGAAAAATGCATTTCCTTATTGCAGGCTACAATACTATGCCCAAAAAAAGAGAAAGTTAAATACAATATTGAAGGTACAGCATAAGTAGCACGTAATGCTATGTTTGGAATGGCTTTTTTTGATGATTATTGGCTATTTCGTTTCTACGTAGGCAAAAAAACCACAAGTTGAATCCATTATTAACCTGTAGGAGCAATTGTTTTTGTTCTTTATGCAATTATAGAAGCTAACTCCAAAAGGTGTAAAATAAAATAGAAAGCTGTATATTTGCACAAATTTGGCGTTTGTAGTTTATAAATATTTAAAAAATATCCTTTCTAGCAAAGGACAACCTAATATAAAACAATGGCATTAATTAAATCTGTAAGAGGCTTCACCCCCAAGATGGGCGATAATATATATTTGGCCGAAAATGCTACTATTATTGGCGATGTAATTATTGGCAACGATTGTAGTATCTGGTTCAACACCGTATTGCGAGGCGATGTTAACTCTATTCGCATTGGCAATAGGGTAAATGTGCAAGATGGCACTGTAATACATACATTGTATCAAAAGTCGCAATCAATAATTGGCGACGATGTGTCTATTGGCCACAACGCAATAATACACGGTGCTAGGATAGAAAATGGCGCCCTTATTGGCATGGGAGCTATAGTACTAGACCACGCAGTAGTAGGCGAAGGTGCTATTATAGCAGCAGGTTCTGTTGTTTTGAGTGGCACACAAGTAGAACCAGGTAGTATTTATGCTGGAGTGCCTGCAAAGTTTGTAAAGAAAGTAGACCCAGCCCAAGCCAAAGAGATGAATCAGAAAATTGCTACCAACTACCTAATGTATTCAGGTTGGTTTAAAGATGAAGATTCGGAAGACAACTCATCACCCACACCCATATAAATAGGTGCAAATAGATTGATACAAATACAGAACCTCTTTTATTATATACTTTGGTTAAGTTGTTTACAACAAACTAAAAGTAGGTAGTAAAAGAGGTTTTTATTAAACAATTGCTAACTTTGCGAAGTATTGAATCCTTTTACAAATCAATTCTAAGAAAAGCAATAACACATAACACAATTTTATCTCCCTACACTTTGTTGTAATGAGATACTTAATATACAAATAGAATGAATAGACTATCTGGTCCCGAACTAAAGAAATTTCTTGATGCAAAAGCAACTAAATTCAACAAAGTTTCTTTTATTAAAGACGACCCCATAAGCATACCACACAAATTTAAGGAGAAGGCCGACATAGAAATTACGGCTCTCTTTGCTGCAGTATTGGCTTGGGGGCAACGCAAAACTATTATAGCCAAAACCAATGAGCTAGTTGAAAGAATGAACAACCAGCCCTATAAGTTTATTATGGACTATTCTGACGAAGGATTGAAAAAACTAGAAGGCTTTAAACACCGTACTTTCAATGATACCGATTTGCTCTATTTTGTAGACTTCCTACACAGACACTACAGCAAGCACGATAGTTTAGAAAGTGCATTTATACCCGAAACAGGGTTTAAGAGTATTGAGAGTTCACTTATTCATTTTCAGAAGTATTTTTTCGACCACGAGAACTTACCCAAGCGAACACGAAAACACGTAGCATCGCCTGCCAAAAAATCGGCATGTAAACGGTTGAATATGTTTTTGAGATGGATGGTTAGAGAAGATAAAAATGGAGTCGACTTTGGTATCTGGAAACAAATACCAATGAGCGAGTTAATCTGCCCACTCGATTTACATGTGGAGCGTGCGGCTCGAAAGATGGGCCTTATAACCCGCAAACCAGTTGATTGGGATACAGCAGTGGAATTGACCGAAAATTTAAAAAAGTTGGATAAGAACGACCCTGTGAAGTATGATTTTGCTCTCTTTGGTCTGTCTATCGACGAAGATATTACCTCGTTTAGCGATAAGTTGGAGAGTGGGTATTGAGTTGAAGGTGAAGAGTTGAAAGTGAAGAGTTGAAGAGTTGTGTCTTGTCCTGAAATAGGTTGACACCTTTGACACAAAAACCATGACAAGATGTCAAGAAAGATAATTCGGTACAGTGATTGCTTTAAGCAAAGTGTAGTTTCTGAAGTTGAAAAAAAAGGGCTGACGATTCAACAAGCTCGAGATCGCTTTGGGATTAAGGGAACAAATACTATTCAACTTTGGTTAAAGAAATACGGAAGGAATCATTTATTAAACAAAGTTGTAAGAGTGGAAACAAAAGATGAAATTAATGAGTTAAAACAGCTTCGAGAAGAGAATAAGCGTTTAAAGATTGCTTATGCTGAGCTGGCAATCGATCATAAGTTGAGTGAAAAAGTGCTTGAAAAGGCTGATGAGCTGATGGGCTTGGATTTAAAAAAAAAGTACGAACAAGCGTTATCACAGAAGTCAAAGACAAAATAACTGTGACTCGTAGTTGTGCCTACTTCGGTATAAGTAGAAGCGGCTACTATGCAAGCTGCAAGAGAAAAGAGGAGGTTGTATTGGAAGAGGCTATAGTATTGGACCTAGTGCATGAAGTACGGCATATAATGCCTAGAATTGGCGGTAAAAAGCTATATAGCATGTTGCACCAGGATCTACATAGGCAGTTTCATTTAACGTCCAAACTCTTGTGCATCAATTGAATAATGCTTATATTTACATGAACAAAACCCCGATAAGTACTGGAAACACTTAAAA
>SMES01000113.1_pt1 | contig 11791 bp, 11 predicted proteins | sample 2456241 | NCBI WGS metagenome assembly SMES01 (sample SAMN10132598, study PRJNA489261) | soil metagenome | isolation source: day1 antibiotic-silty clay loam soil | place: USA | reverse complement strand
TATGAGTCAAGTAAAACAAAAAACTTTAAAGAGTAACTTCACATTAAATGGGATAGGACTCCATACAGGAAAAAACATCCATGTGAACTTTCTTCCGGCACCTGACAATCATGGTATCAAAATAAAAAGAGTAGACCTTGAACAGGCCACAATTATACCTGCACTCGCAGAGAATGTGACTGGCACTCAGCGCGGAACTGTTCTTTCTAAAGGCGGTGCTCAAGTGAGCACAGTTGAACATGCCATGGCAGCACTCTATGCAATGGGAATAGACAATTGCTTAATAGAAGTGGATGCTCCAGAGTTTCCTATCTTAGATGGCAGTGCTTGTAAATATGTAGATGCAATAAATGAAGTGGGCACTGAGGAACAAGACTCATACAAAGACTTCTACATTGTTCGTCGAAAAATGGAAGTAAGTGACCCCGAAACAGGCGCTAAGTTAACTCTCTTACCCGATGACTCATTTAGCATAAACTCGTTTATAGAATTCGATTCGCAATACATACACAACCAATCGGCCAGTATTGAAAATATGGACGATTTTGAAAAAGAGATTGCTCCAGCTCGTACATTTGTTTTTGTGCGGGAAATAGAACAACTGCTCAAAGCAGGATTAATACAAGGTGGAAATCTAGAAAATGCTGTTGTGATATATGAAACAGAAATGCCACAAGATGCATTAAATGAGTTGGCTAAATTGCTTGGAGTTCCCCCACATAACGCTAAAGAATTGGGTTATCTCAACAAAAAAGCATTGGTTTTCCCAAATGAGCCAGCACGACATAAATTACTGGACGTGATTGGCGACATGGCTTTGGTTGGTAAGCCCATCAAAGGACGCATCATAGCAACTCGACCAGGCCATAAGATAAACAATCTGTTGGCACGTAAATTGAGAAAAGATATTAAATTGAACGAAGTTCAACCCCCTATATATGATGTGAGCAAAGAGCCACTGTTGGACATCAACCAGATTAGAAACCTCATTCCTCACAGATATCCTTTCTTATTGGTAGATAAGATTATTGAGAAAACAGATAAATACATTGTTGGCGTTAAAAACATTACCGTCAACGAACCTTTCTTCACAGGTCACTTTCCACAAGAACCAGTTATGCCAGGCGTATTGCAAGTAGAAGCTATGGCGCAAGTAGGAGGTATTTTCGTGCTTTCAGGTTTAGAAAATCCCGAAAGCTACTCTACTTACTTCTTGAAGATAGATGAAGTGAAATTCAGACAAAAAGTAGTTCCAGGCGACACTTTAATTCTGAGAGTAGAAATGACAAGCGAAATAAGACGTGGCATAGCTTCAATGAGAGGCTTAGCGTTTATTGGCGAAAAAGTAGTATCAGAAGCAGTATTCACAGCATTAGTAGAAAAAACAAAATAATACTTAGATATATCATGAGTAATTTATCATCATTAGCATATATTCATCCCAACGCTGAACTTGGAGAAAATGTAATAGTAGAACCTTTCGCTTACATTGAAGATAATGTAGTAATTGGCGCAGGCACACGTATAATGCCACACGCTTGCATTATGTCGGGTGCTAGAATAGGAAAAAACTGCACAGTATTTCCTAATGCTGTAATCGCAGGCATTCCTCAAGATTTAAAATTTGAAGACGAAGAGAGCTTAGCAATCATTGGAGACAACACTATTATTCGCGAATGTGTGACTGTAAATAGAGGAACAAAATCACGTAACCAGACTGTGGTTGGTAATAATTGCCTACTCATGGCATACTGCCACGTGGCACACGACTGCATATTGAAAGACAATGTAATAATTGGCAATACTGTTCAACTTGCTGGAGAAGTAGAAATTGACGATTATGCAATTATAAGTGGAGGAACACTCGTCCACCAATTTACGAGAGTAGGCAAACACACCATGATTCAAGGTGGCACACGATTAGGGAAAGACATCCCTCCATATGCAGTTGCTGGTAGAGAGCCTGTAAGTTATGTGGGAATAAATATTGTAGGACTTAGAAGAAGAGGGTTTACGAGAGAACAAATTAACAATATTCAAGAGGTATATCGTTACCTATATCTATCGGGTTATAATATTTCTCAAGCAATTGAAAGAATTGAAAGTGAACTTTCAGAATCAGATGAGCGCACAGATATAATTGATTTTGTACGTGCATCGTCTCGTGGTGTTGTTAGAGGAAATATGGATTAGTATAAACCTTCTTCTCAATTTAAACATATGACATCAATTCATTTCCCAGCTGAATGGCACCCTCAAAGTGCCATTCAGCTTACCTGGCCGCATGAAGATACTGATTGGGCAGATATCTTAGATGAGGTAACTACATTTTATATTGGCCTATCAAAAGAGATTTTGAGACACACTCAACTTTTAGTTGTTTGTGCCAAAGCTGCTGAAGTAAGAAAACATTTCACCCAAACAGAACAAGATAATCTCACTTTGGTTGAGATTGAAAGCAACGACACCTGGTCGCGCGATCATGGTGCAATCTCAGTTTTTATAGATAAAAAACCCGTTATATACGATTTCGGATTCAATGCCTGGGGACTGAAGTTTGCAGCAAACCACGACAATCAGATTACGCGTAAATTGTTTGAAGGAAATATTTTTCAAACAGATGTTACCTATCACAATCACCTCAACTTCATTTTAGAAGGTGGCGCAATAGAGTCTGATGGAGAAGGTACTTTATTGACTACGTCTAAGTGTCTTTTAGCACCCAACAGGAACCAACCACAAACAAAAGAAGACATTGAGCAATTTCTAATAAAAGAATTGGGACTCAAACAGGTGTTGTGGTTAAATCATGGTTACCTTTCGGGTGATGATACAGACAATCATATAGATACACTTGCTAGATTTTGTGACAAAGCTACAATTGCATTTGTGCAATGCACTGATGAGAATGATGAGCACTATCAAGAATTGAAAAAGATGGAAGAAGAGCTTGCTCTTTTCCGCACGATTGATGGTGAGCCTTATAAGTTAATAGCCCTTCCGATGGCAGAGGCTGTTTATGATGAAGATTATAGACTACCTGCTACATATGCCAACTTCCTTATAATGGATGATGTGATACTTATACCCACCTATAGTACAGATAAAGACAGTGTTGCAAAAGAACAACTACAAAAAGCTTTTCCCGAAAGAGAGATTATTGGTATTGATTGTAGAACACTCATCAAACAGAACGGATCTTTGCATTGCATTACAATGCAGTATCCAAAAGGTTTCCTATAGCTATTAGTAATAAAGAAATAATCAAAAAAATAAACTCATATTTCTTTCTATCCGCATCTATATTACATTATCACTATCGCTTTTATATTCTATCACACAAATAACTGGATAATGATCAGACGGTAATCTTGCCTCATTTTGAAAAAGAGTAATCTCTTGTGGATATGCGCCAGAATTAACTAATTCTTCCAAATCTGTTTGTGAAGTTTGGTAGGTATCTGTCAACACTCCATGCTTAATTACATTGAAATCATTTGTCACAAAGATATGATCGATGCGGCTTTCTGAGTGAGCATTTATTTTAAAGCTGTTGAAGGTACCTTTTGGCCCATATTTCAATTGTGCTATATCAAATGCATCTCTCAAAACATTGGAGTTGTTTAAAACAAGATAACTCTCACTCTTCTGATCTACATTAAAATCACCTGTAAGCACTGTAGGGGAATCACCCGCAAGTGTTTTGATTTTATCTAAGATTAGCTTAGCGCTTTCCTTGCGGGCTATAGTGCCAACATGATCGAAATGCACATTGAACAAGAAAAATACAAACCCAGTTGTTTTATCACTAAACTTTCCCCATGAACAGATACGTGGCAACACTGCATCCCATCCTTTATTGGGTTGAGACGTGTCTTGCGAAAGCCAAAAATCACCATGATCTAACAACTCAAACATTTCTGTTTTGTAAAAGATTGCTGAATGCTCTCCTTCACACTTACCGTCGTCTCTTCCCACGCCTATATAGTCGTAATTTGGAAGTCTTTCTGATAGATCTTCAAGCTGATGTTGTAGGCCTTCTTGCGTGCCAAAGATATCAAAGTCATGAAAAAGAATCTGTTTCCCCATCACATCCTTTCTATATTTCCAATTATTGAGGGAGTCTCTCGGATTATCATATCTCACGTTATAACTGGCCACTCTCAATTGCTGACCAAACAAAGAGTTAGATCCTATGAGCAAAACCAATAGGGTGAATAACGAAAGTTTAAGTCTTAATGCATTCATAATTGTAAAAATGTAATTGTATCTAAACTACGAAGGTACTAAAAAGACTCTTTATCTCTTTCAGTACCTTCGCCTTTAATATAATTTGAAAAACAGTTCAAACTTTAAAGTGAACTCACATCTCTTATTTGAGTTATTTGTTTACTCTAAACTCCTCATCACCATTTTCAAAGAAATTTGCAATTTGTTCTGCTGCAGCTAAGCCTGCGTTCATATTAGCTTCTGCTGTTTGTGCACCACATTTTTTTGCTGCTGCGAGATAACGTTTTCCAAACTTCTCAACCATTTCGTCATGATTGCTAGGTTTGATATCTGTTGCATATTTAAACTTAGCACGTTCACTCATTATCTTCACCATGTCTGCTTCGTTAATCACCTCCTTGCGAGCAGTGTTTATAACAATACCATGCTCCGGCAAACGACTCAATAATTCATAATTTATACTACCTTTTGTGTCAGCATTAGCAGGCATGTGCAATGACACTATATCACTTTTGTCATATAGTTCTTCAGGGTTTTTCACAGCAATAACACCATGCTCTTCTCCACGCTCAGGATTTCTAGATAAAGATGGAGAGTAAGCATACACTTCCATACCAAAACCTTTTGCTATGTGAGCTACAATCTTACCAATGTATCCAAATGCATGTAAACCAAGTTTTTTACCTTTAAGTTCAGTTCCTGCAGAACCGTCAAAACCATTTCGTGCAAGACTAATAAGCATACCAAAAACAAGCTCGGCTACGGCATTAGAGTTCTGTCCAGGAGTATTCATTACGCAAACATTATTTGCTGTTGCTACTTCTAAGTCAACATTATCATAACCAGCACCTGCACGTACTACAATTTTGAGTTCTTTGGCTGCATCTAATACTTCTTTATCTATTTTGTCGCTTCTGATAATCACAGCATCAACAGTTTTCACAGCATCAAGGAGTTCTTTTTTGTCATTATATTTTTCTAGCAAAATAAGCTCATGATCTCTTTTTTCTAAAATATCTCTTATTCCTTCTACGGCCTCTTTTGAAAAAGGTTTCTCTGTTGCAATTAATATTTTCATGATTGATTTTTTATATAGATTATTATTCCCTCCATAGCATGTATAAATGTGTGTTTTGCTACTAACTGAGGATGTATTTTTTTTATAAGGTAATAGATAAGAATAGGTTGAACACTCACATATACATTTGAAACAGTGAAATTAACTTATATCGAAAACACTGTAGAATCAAAGGTAAAGCAGCATTTAACCTATTCTTTTGTTAGTTTTATGAATTCTTTTTCTCGAACTCTTGCATGCATTTTACTAAAGCCTCAATTGACTCAACCGGACAAGAGTTATAGATAGAAGCACGGAAACCACCCACTGAACGGTGACCTTTAATTCCAACCATACCTTGTTCCTTAGCAAAAGTCATGAATTCAGCTTCTTTGTCTTTGTGGTCTTCTTGCATCACAAAACATACATTCATCAAAGAGCGATCTTCTTTGGCAGCAGTTCCTACAAACATTTTGTTTCTATCAATCTCGTCATAAAGCAATGCTGCTTTATTTTCATTGATTTCTTGCATTTTCTCAACACCACCCAATGACTTAACCCATTTCAAGGTTTCGAACATAACATATATAGGGAATACAGGAGGGGTATTGTACATAGAATCGCCCTTGATGTGAGAACGATAATCTACCATTGAAGGAATTTGACGGTCAACCTTGCCCAGCAAATCTTCACGCACAATAACAAATGCAACGCCTGCAGGGCCAACATTCTTTTGCGCACCACCGTAAATAACACCATATTTAGATATATCTATAGGACGGCTCATAATATCTGATGACATATCAGCAACCAATGTAATAGGGCTATCTATATCTTCTTTAATTTCTGTTCCATAGATTGTATTGTTCGTTGTGATGTGAAAATAGTCTGCATCTGTAGGTATAGTATACTCTTTTGGTATATACGAATAAGTTTTATCTGCTGAAGAAGCTACTGTAACTGCTTCACCATAAAACTTAGCTTCTTTTATTGCTTTTTTAGCCCAAACACCTGTTTCTAAAAAAGCTGCTTTTGTTGACATTAAGTTTGAGGGCACAGTAAAAAATTGAGTACTTGCACCACCACCTAAAAAGAGAACTTTATAATTGTCGGGAATATTTAGCAATTCACGCCATAATGCAACACAGTCACTCATAACTTTCTCCCATCCAGGTGTTCTATGAGAAATTTCGAGGAGACCAATACCGGTATTGTCAAAATTGCGGATAGCTTCGATAGATGCTTCAACAGCTTGACGAGGTAATACGCAGGGACCTGCGTTAAAATTGTACTTTTTCATAAATTCTGAAATAATTGAGGTTAATATATTGTATGAATTTTGTTTTACAAAAATAAAACTCGAGAGCTAATAATTAGCTTCTCAATAGACAGACAAAGCTATAAAATAATTGCACATACACAAACGAATATTCATTCTTTTTAAAATATTTTCATAAGCTTTCTCCCCTAATGCTTATCTCTATTTCTAATTTTCTTACATTTGTTCAGTAAAAGCATTCGTGCTATCTTTGCATTAAATATAATATATTGTAAATGAATCAGCCCTACCCCTCAGCCCTTCTTGAAAATGCTGTAAATGAGTTCTCTAAACTACCAGGAATTGGCAGAAAAACTGCTCTTCGTTTAGTATTACACCTGCTACGTCAAGACGACCAACATGTAGGCAGTTTTGCTGAAGCGTTATTGACATTAAAAAAAGAGGTGAAATACTGCTCTTCGTGTCACAACATTTCAGATAGTGAAATATGCAACATTTGTTCAGACACATCTCGTAACTCCTCAGTAGTTTGTGTTGTGGAAAACATAAAAGATGTGATGGCAATAGAAAATACCGTACAATTTAAAGGACAATATCATGTGTTGGGAGGTATTATATCTCCCATAGATGGCATTGGCCCATCGGATGTAGAAATTGCAAGCTTGATAGAGAGAGTAAAAAACACAGAAGTGAAAGAAGTAATAATGGCACTGAGCGCTACAATGGAAGGCGACACAACCAATTTTTACATCTATCGTAAACTGGCTCCTCTGAATGTAAAAGTATCAATTATAGCAAGAGGTGTTTCTGTAGGAAACGAAATTGAATACACCGATGAAGTTACTTTAGGCAGATCAATTTTAAATAGAACACCATTCGATGAATCATATAAACTTTCGTAGCAAATGAAATCAAAATCAGTAGTTGTCAATCTAAAACGCTTGTTTTATATAGCATTCTTTATTCAGGTTGCTTTTTTTGTTAGCTTTGCCTTTAAATGGATATATATAGTGCCCGATGGAGCAGGTATATCTGTTGGAGTTGAAACTTACGCTCTACTTATTACCTTAATAGGTATACCAGGAGCATTAAAACTTTTTTCAGTAATGATGGATAAGAGCAAGCATCCTGAAGACGATGACTTTACAACTGCTCTTTACAAAAAAGCTTTTATAGCACGATTTGGCATATTATTCTTAATTGCTACATTAAATATTCTTTTATATGCTTTTTCGTTTAAGCAAAACTTCATGCTTCTCACTTTAGTTACATTCACAGCATACTCTTTTAGTTATCCCTCTTCAAATTTTCTAAGAGCAAATACAGAAGAAAAGTTGCCAGAGCAAGATAAATAAGGATTTAAATAATAAAACAACAACAAATAAAGATATAGATATAATGATTATTGCAATAGATTTTGATGGAACAATTGTTGAGCACAAATATCCACAAATGGGACGTCCCATACCCTTCGCAATTGAAACACTTCTTCAACTGCAAAAAGAGAATCATAAGCTCATTTTGTGGACTGTTCGTGAGGACGATTTGTTGCAAGAAGCTATAGACTACTGCGCTGAGCGAGGCTTGATATTCTATGCAAACAATGCTAACTATCCAGAAGAGACTACTCCCAAACCACGTAAACTTGGTGTAGATATGTTTATAGACGATAGAAATTTAGGCGGTTTGCCCGACTGGGGTGTCATATACAAAGCTGTTCAGGCTACTGCAAGAGGCGAAAGCTCTTTCCAAGCAATCATGTCGGCGCAAGAGACACAGCAAGAAAGAAATAAGCGTAAGAAAAACATATTTCTTAGGATAGGTGAAGCTCTTGATGCAAGATAACTTTTTTTTTAAATATGCCTAAATTACTCAACAACGACACGCTTTTTCTTCGCGCTTTGGAGCCCGAAGATTTAGAAGTGCTCTACAAATGGGAAAACGATACAGATGTTTGGAAATTTGGATCGGCTATATCGCCCTACTCTAAATTTGCTTTAAGACAATACATTGAAGATGCACAAACAGATATATTCCACTCTAAGCAACTCCGATTTATGATCGTATTGCATGAAAGAGAAACCACAGTTGGAACAATAGACCTATATGATTTTGATGCTCTTAATAGCCGATGTGGTGTAGGAATATATATAGACCCAGCGTGCCGTAAAAATAGGTATGCTTTGCAAGCCCTCAATCTATTGATAAACTATGCGTTTCACTTTTTAAAGATCAATCAACTTTATGCAGTTATCCCAGAAAGCAACATATCAAGCATAAAGCTTTTCCAAAGCACAGGGTTCTCTCAGTCTGGAGTCTTGCAAGAGTGGGTGTCTTATGATAATGAATTTGAGAATGCCATTATAGTACAAAAATTAAAATCCGATCAATAATGAACGAAGACATAAAAAAAGCAATTGAAGTTCTCAAAGAAGGTGGTATAATACTCTATCCCACAGATACAATTTGGGGTATTGGCTGTGATGCAACCAATGAAGAGGCGGTTGAAAAGCTATATGCCATAAAGCAAAGAGACAAAAGCAAGTCGATGCTTATCTTGCTTGATAATCCAGTAAAATTGCAAACATATATACAAGAAGTTCCTGATATTGCTTGGGATCTAATAGACTTGACAGACAAACCTCTGACTATTATTTTAGATGGTGCCAAAAACCTGGCTACAAACCTCATAAGTAATGATGGGTCTATCGGAATTCGCATAACTGCTGAAGATTTCTCGCGTGAATTATGCATGCGTTTCAGAAAACCCATTGTCTCTACATCGGCTAATATTACAGGACAACCTACTCCACAAAGCTTCAACCAGATAGACCCCCAAATTCTTGAATTGGTTGACTATGTTGTAGAATACCGCCAAAACGAGATGAGTAAACAAACCCCCTCTTCTATAATCAAGTTGGAAGCTAACGGAAACATTAATATTATTAGAAAATAACAAGGCAAACTACAATAAAAACAAGAGACTTACTTTGTTTGAAAAGCAGTGTGCAGTTTGCGAAGTTTCATCAATATATTTTTAGGTATTATAAAGATATTGAGTATAGAAGATCAAATTGTCCGAAAAAAATTGTAGTTTTGCCAATAGTGTAAGCCTATAACGAAACAACATTTACGCTAAGTGAATTGGAGGGATGGAAAACCCATCTGTTTATATACACAATATAGAACTTATCGGCCGATAACAACTAAATAATCTTGACTCAAGTCTTTTTGAATATATGTTTGAACGATTTTTAATTTGGAGAAGTAGGCACATCACTGAACGTGTTTTCCTTCTTATAATATGCTTAATGGTAGGTGTATTGACTGCTTTAGCAGCACATGCACTAAAAATGGCTCTTCATTTTATTCAAGGCTCTCTCACAAAAAACTTTGCAAACATTGGCGCTAACTACTACTATCTTGTATTACCAATAGTCGGTATTCTTTTAGCTGGATTATTTGTAAGATACATTGTTAGAGAAGATATAAGTCATGGGATTACAAAAGTACTTTACGCTATTTCTCAGCGAAAAAGTAGACTAAAAGCCCATAACACTTACACATCACTCATTGCAAGTTCGCTCACAATTGGATTTGGAGGATCAGTTGGAGCTGAGGCTCCAATTGTGCTTACAGGTTCAGCTATTGGCTCTAATTTGGGGAGACTATTCAAATTAGAGCATCGCAACATAATGCTATTGGTTGGCTGTGGAGCAGCTGGCGCGGTAGCAGGTATTTTCAAAGCTCCAATTGCAGGCGTTGTGTTTGTTATTGAAGTACTTCTGCTCGATCTCACCATGTCTTCTATCCTTCCTTTGTTGGTTACATCGGTTACTGCTACCACTATTGCATACATGCTCACCGGCACAAACGCTATGTTCGCCTTCTCACAAGTGGAGGGGTTTACCTTTGATAGAATTCCTCATGTAATATTATTGGGTATAGCTTGCGGTTTTGTATCGCTCTATTTTACACGAAGCATGAACTGGATTGAAGGTATATTTGGGAAATTAACTTACTGGAAAAAATTTATGTTGGGTGGCGTCATGCTTAGTTTATTAATATTCTTTCTTCCCCCTTTGTATGGTGAAGGTTATGATACTATAGAGACTCTATTGGCAGGTGGCGATTCATACAAAAACTTGATGGACGATAGCTTTTTTTACATTTTGAAAGATGGCTGGGGTATCATAATATTTGCAATTCTAATAATATTAACAAAAGTATTTGCATCCAGCGCTACAAATGGAGCTGGAGGAACAGGTGGTATTTTCGCACCCACACTTTTCTTAGGGTGTGTGGTAGGTTTTTTATATTCTTACTCTCACAACTCAATTGGTCTATCAGGATTATTACCACAAGAAAACTTTTCGCTTTTTGGGATGGCGGGGGTAATGGCTGGGGTAATGCACGCCCCGCTAACAGGTACTTTTTTAATTGCAGAGCTCACTGGTGGATATGATCTTTTCCTACCTCTCATGATGGTTTCAATAAGTTCATATGCTACCATTATACTTTTTGAAAAGCATAATATCTATTCAATGCGATTGGCAAAAAAAGGGGAATTAATAACTCACCACAAAGATAAAGCGGTTCTTACTTTTCTTGACATAGAGTCTTTGTTGGAAACAGACTTGGAGGTGGTGAATCCAGAAATGTATTTGGGTGAAATGGTAAAAGTAATTTCAAAATGCAAGCGAAACATTTTCCCAGTTGTCAACGATGATGGTGTATTAATGGGACTTGTTCTATTGAATGACATTCGAAATATTATGTTCAGACCCGAACTATACCAACGCTTTAAGGTTTCTAAGTTTATGGTAGGCTCTCCTGCCGAAATAAATATAAATATGGCAATGGAAGAGATTATGAATCTCTTTGAAGATACAAAAGCTTGGAATTTGCCCGTAGTTGACAATGAAGGTAAATATAAGGGTATTATGTCTCAATCGTCCATTTTTAATGCATACAGAGACGTATTAGTTGAACACTACTCTGAAGAATAGTTTATAAACATGATGACAAAAGAAGATTTCCGAATTATATTTATGGGGACTCCCGAATTTGCTGTTGAGACCCTCAAACTTTTAGTTGAAAATAATTATAATATAGTAGGCGTAGTAACCATGCCCGACAAACCCGCAGGCAGAGGACATAAACTACAAGAATCGGATGTAAAGAAGTATGCAAAATCGCAAAACCTAGGTTTTGCGATTTTGCAT
>SMES01000112.1_pt1 | contig 11918 bp, 8 predicted proteins | sample 2456241 | NCBI WGS metagenome assembly SMES01 (sample SAMN10132598, study PRJNA489261) | soil metagenome | isolation source: day1 antibiotic-silty clay loam soil | place: USA | reverse complement strand
CTATGTGGTGGTCGGTTTCGGATTACAACAAATCTTATCTTGGTTTTAAAACAGAAAAAAAGAATTAGAAATGTCAACAATATTATTTAGCGAAATAGTTTTCGGACCTATTCACAGCCGTAGAATGGGTTCATCGTTAGGAATAAACCTATTGCCTTTTGATGGCAAATTGTGCAACTTCGATTGTATCTATTGTGAATGTGGATTTAATGAAAACTTCAGAACAAGCACCAAGTTGCCTACTCGTCAGAATGTGAAAGATGCATTGGATGACAAACTATTTAAGTTGAAAGAAGAAGGCGTAGAGCTTGACGTGATAACCTTTGCAGGAAATGGAGAACCCACAATGCATCCAGAATTTGCAGGTGTAATTGATGACACAATTGAATTACGCGACAAATATTGTCCTGATGCAAAAATAAGTGTACTCACCAATGGGATTAGTGTTGGCAAACAATCTGTGTTTGAAGCGTTACAAAAAATTGAAAGTCCAGTATTGAAACTTGATTCAGCTTTTGATGAAACGGTACGCTTAATAGACCGTCCCAATTCCCCAACATACACTGTAGCCAATCAAGTGAAACTTTACAAACGGTTTGAAGGTAATTTCATATTGCAAACAATGTTTGTGAAAGGGTCATTCGAAGGAAAAGCCATTGACAATACCACAGAAAAAGAAATATTGGCATGGCTCGAGATTGTGATAGAACTGAATCCACGAGAGGTGATGATATACACGATAGATAGAGAGACTCCCGCAAAAGAGCTGGAAAAGGTATCACTTCAGGTGTTGAATATAATTGCTGATCAAGTGAAGCAATTGGGAATTAAAACCAATGTGGCAGGGTAAGGACAAAATACTATTGTAATTTCGCCCCTTTCGGGGTTTCAATCCAGTATACAATTATTTACTATAATAATGACACCCGCTGCGGGGTTAAAGATGGAGCTAAAATATTCGATATCAGCAATACTCTATCTAAGCAAAATTGTCTCTAAAATTAAAACAAAAGCTTGTCTTGAATACATTAAAGGCCAGAGGGCTGATATTTTTATAGCAATCAATAGATAGAATAAACCCTAAACTCCGCAAGGAGTGAAATTATTTATTTCACACGTAATGCTTGTTCACCTTCTATCGTAAAATATTATTCTTTCTCTAATCTCATCTTTAGCAGATGATACACTTGAATGATTGCCACAAATCCATTAGATATAGCTACAGGCCATGCTTGTAGCATGATACCATAAGCAACAAAGAAAAGACAACCTATAAGGTTAATGACGCGAATGCGTACTATTTGTTTCGGGATAAATGAAAGCACTAAGAATGTCATGGCAAAATAGCCAACAATTTCAACTAAATTCATACTATTAAATTTATATATATAAAGCAAAGATAGCGGTATTTCTGACGAAATACCGCTATCAATATAAATGTTTTGTAAGCAATTTAGTTAAACGTTGATAGAGACGCAATATTTGAAATCTCTACAACTATAAAAGGAATCAAAGTGAACTATTTTGACTCATATGAAAGTAATCGTTGATCACCCTCTAACTTACGCATTTGCGTAATATCTTGCGTAACTTCTACCACTCCCAGATAGTTATTCTCTTTGTCTCTCACAGCCGAATATTCAATGTAGATGAATCTTCCTTGGAAGTTGGACATCCAAAACATAGCTTTGTTCTCTTTACCACTTTTGAAATCTTCGATTATTTGCTCAACAATGTTAACACTTCCAGGTGGGTGACACATTCGTACATCACGACCAATGATGGATCTATTGCGCTCGAACACTCGATTGGGACTGTGTGAGAAGAAAGCAACTTTGTCATTAGCATCCACAAAAGTGATGTCGATGGGAAGATGCAAAAACAAAGCTTCTAACTGTTTTATATCAAACGATCCTGATGAGAGCTGTATAGCGCCAGCGTCTACATATTGTTGTTTTTCAACCTTAACACCTGTTGGTTTCCATTCGTCTTCTGGATCAATAAGGCAAAAGCCAAACTCTAAAGTTTCAGAGTATATCTTGTACCATTCTTCTTGGGTCAAAGTGTCCATAGCCATTGGGAAAAGAATCTCTTCTTCCTTCATAATCATACCATCAACCAATTCGAGCACTCTATTGAGGTGGTTTTCTATTATCGATTGCATCTGCTCAACTGTTGTAATAGAACTTTCGAGTTCTTTAATCGCAGCATTTAGGAAACCTCTCAACTCATCGTGCTTGCCCCACATAACAGTAGGAGGGCCAGTGATAAGGTGTTTCTCCATGTATGGAAATAGCAAATATTCTTTTCTCTTATAGTGTTTGTCTATATCAGAAAGAGCATTAAATATGGTACGCATTTGTATTACAAATCCGGGTAGTTTATCATTTGTCAAACCCTTTGCAGATTCAATCAGACTATAAGCTTTCTCGGTTTCATTCTTGAGCGCAACGTTTTCTTTCTGAAAAGTATCTACAGGATGACCTGCAGGTATTGTTTTCGCACCGCTCTGGTCAATATTTCCGTCTAATATATCAGTATGAATGTCGCAGAATTCAAGAATCTCTTGTTCTGACAGCAGATTGCTATTAATCATCTCCTGCTCCACCTCCATCACTTCGTTGTATGGCACATTGGTGAGCGCCCGAATCAGTTCTTCACGTATTGAAGCAACATCTTCGCCTGCATGCACTCTTAGCAACAGATTGCGCAATTTCTCTTTGCGCTGTGAAGAGTTATTTATAAATTCACTCATATCTATTTATCCTTTTATCATTGTTAGTATCATTTTGAAAGACTCCACTGCATGTAATGCATGTGGAATATTGGCAGGCATTATGATGCAATCGCCCTTTTTCAGGTTGTGAGGATTACCGTCAATCTTTATCTCAACTTGGCCATCAATCACCTGAACCAAAGCATCGTAAGAGGCACTATGTTCAGTGAGTCCTTGCCCTTTATCAAAAGAGAAAAGTGTAACATTACCCTCTTTACTTTTAATAATTTGTTTACTGATAACTCCCCCCGAAGTGTATTCGATGGAACCATCCATAGAGAATATTTTTGATGTATCAAATGTTGCCATAATCGTAATATTTAAATTGTAAGTAATAAAGAAGCGTGTGAAGTAAAACGAATTCTATCGTCTCGTCACACGCTTCAATAATATATTTAGAGTTAAACCCTATTGTTTTAATGCTTCAGATAAAGACTATGCTTCTAATAGAACTTTCATATCTTCATCTACAGATGTAATGCCTGAGATACCAAAATTGTTCACCAATACATTCACAATGTTTGGAGATAAAAATGCTGGCAATGTTGGCCCTAAATGGATATTTTTGATACCCAATGATAGCAAGCCAAGCAACACAATAACAGCTTTTTGCTCATACCATGCAATGTTATAAGCTATTGGCAGGTCGTTCAAGTCATCCAATCCAAAAGCTTCTTGTAGAGTCATCGCAATTTTAACCAAGGAGTAACTATCATTACATTGTCCTGCGTCCAATACACGAGGAATACCATTGATATCGCCCAATTGTAATTTATTATATCTATATTTAGCACATCCAGCAGTAAGGATTACTGTATCTTGTGGTAATTTCTGAGCAAACTCAGTGTAATAGTTTCTACCTTTCATGCGACCGTCACATCCACCCATCACAAAGAACTTGCGAATAGCACCTGTTTTTACAGCATCGACCACTTTGTCGGCCAAAGCTGCTACTTGATTATGAGCAAATCCACCAACTATTTCGCCACTCTCAATCTCAATAGGAGCTGCACATTTTTTTGCATGTTCTATTATTGCTGAGAAATCTTTAGCTTTTCCATCTTCTCTGTCTGCAATATGAGGGAATCCTTCGAAGCCTGAAGCTCCTGTAGTATATACTTTATCAGCATAAGTTGCATTTCTTTTTGGAGGTACAATACAGTTTGTAGTAAAAAGAACCACACCATTGAAGGTTTCAAAATCTGTAGTTTGCTGCCACCATGATCCACCGTAATTTCCCACAAAGTGGCTATATTTTTTAAATGCAGGATAGTAGTGAGCAGGTAACATTTCGCTGTGTGTATATACGTCAACACCCGTTCCTTCGGTTTGCTTCAACAACTCTTCCATGTCTTTCATGTCATGTCCACTGATAAGAATTCCTGGATTGTTGCGAACGCCCAAATTCACCTTTGTAATTTCAGGATGTCCGTAACTGCCTGTATTAGCGCTGTCAAGCAAAGCCATCACTTTCACACCATACTCACCTGTTTTCAACACCAATTGTGTTAATTCATCAGCACTCAAAGTGTCATTGGTAGTATCCACCAGAGCTTGTTGTATGAAAGCATGTATATCATTGTCTTCGTATCCCAAATTGAAAGCATGCTCAGCATAAGCAGCCATTCCTTTCAATCCGTAGATAGTTAATTCGCGCAACGAGCGAACATCTTCGTTTTCAGTGGCAAGAACTCCTACTTCAACGGCTTTGTCAAACATTTCTTCTTCTGTTTCACCTACCCAATGTGCACCTGAATAAGTTATATCATCAATGTTTACACCCAGATTTTGTAATCTTTCTTTGGCAGCATTGCGCATTTCATATGCAATGTGAACGCGCACATTAAATCTTTTCAAGTCAAAGTTTGCATTAGTAATGGTCATGAAAAGACTATCTACTACAAACTTATTTATTTGAGGAACCTCTACTCCATTTGCTCTTAAACGAACAGTGTAATGAGATATTCCTTTACACAAATACATCAACAAATCTTGCATATTAGCTACATCTGCTGTTTTACCACACACACCTTTAACCGTGCAGCCTTCATTCTTAGAAGTTTCTTGACATTGATAACAAAACATTTTGCTCATATTATTATCCTTTTATTATTTGGTTTTTTAGTTGTCTATTCTCTTATTTGATTACAAATGTATTGATTGATAAAGACAATAGGTGTAACCGAAGTTACACTTTCAATAATTAACTATTATTTAAATGATATAGCAGCTAACTTACTTATCTTTGAATGGTAAAGAATAAATAAGATTTAAGTATGCTTGATTACGATATCTCTACATGTCCGCTGTTTTCAAATATAAACAAAGATGACCAACAAGCATTTTTGACACGCTTGGTGAGCAATAAGAAGATAATTGAAAAAGGCAAAACTGTGGCCCGACAAGGCGAAGAGATAAAGCATTTATACCTTCTTGTGAAAGGAATAGTGCGTACTGAAATGATTACGCAGGAGGGTAATTCATTGGAAATTGAATTTATTGATGCAGTGCGCCCCTTGGCCCCAGCGTTTGTATTTGCACAAAACAATCGTTTCCCAGTGGATGTTATCACTATTGAAGAGTGTCACTTTCTGCTAATTCCAAAAGAAGTATGGTTGAATGAAATGATGAGTAACGAGACACTGCTGACCAACTTTTTGAAATTGAACTCGAACATGACTGTGTTTTTGTCTCAAAAACTACAAATGATATCCATCAAGAGTATTAAAGGCAAGTTGTCTCTCTTTATTCTGGAGAACACAACCGAAAAGAAAAACAGTTTTACGCTAAAGCGAAACCGCACTCAGTTGGCTGAGTATTTTGGTGTTCAGCGTCCTTCGCTTGCCCGCACAATGGGTGAATTGGTAGATAAGGGCATTATATCTATTGATAAACGAGAAGTAACGGTATTGAAGCGACATGAATTAAAAAAGATTATATGAATCGTGCTTTTTTGAAGTGTGTATTCAAAAAGCGTTGAAATATTCATTTCACCTCTCAGCATTCTGTTTGTCAGAAGTATTTGTAGCAAAGAGGGAGAGATTAAACAGGACATGAAACAAACCTTAAAATAATTACTCCCTTCAATCATTGATTGAAAAAGCTCGATGGCGGAGGCCTACAATTTCATTTTCATGCCGTTTTTCTACTTTTGTAGCCCTACAATTTCATTAAGCATAAAATAACTGAGGTTTTGTAGTCCTACAATCTGAAAAGTCACAAAATTATCCCTCTTTTGTAGCCCTACAAAAGTAATAAGTTAAATAAAGGGAGATGGCGGAGGCCTACAAATTGATGGCTCTCAAAAAAACCCCTCTATTGTAGGTCTACAATTTCACAATGTTAAAAAAGAGGGGGTCGCGGAGGCCTACAAATTGAGAGTGTTAAAAAAGAGGGGGTCGCGGAGGTCTACGATTTGCCAAAAGCGCCGTGGTTTTACATTTGTAGTTCTACGCCATAGACGTCACGGCACTTTTTTGTAAACGTAGACATCAGAAAGACTCGCCACAAAGTTTTTCTGCAAACGTAGGGATATGATAGTACAAACACCCCATTTATTCAATATCAGCATGATTCATTGTGTCAATTATGGTGTGATTTCCACATCATAGACGTCTGACATGAAAAAAACTATGAGTTGCGATGATCGGAGCAGATGATCAATAAAAACTAATTGCGAATCACTTGCACAATTATGTGTTTAACTTATGCTTTCTGTTTTAAGAGAAGAATAACTTTTATAAAAAACTACAATAATCAAGGACACAGTACTTGTAGGTGTTCCTTAAAATTCTTACTCACAATATAATCTCTGCAATGACCTAATGGTTGGCAAATGATTGCCTCCAAAACGCACTTAAACCGTCAAATATAATAGAAATGCTTAGCGCATAAAAAAAGGATGCACAAAATATGACACCCTCTTCTATATTAATTGATTCCTTAAAACTTATGAGATAATTTATTTTTATAATTATCTACACATTAAATCTAAAATGCATCACATCTCCATCTTGTACCACATACTCTTTTCCTTCTACACTCATTTTGCCAGCTTCTTTTACAGCATTTTCTGAACCATAACTGATAAAATCGTCGTATTTGATTACCTCGGCACGAATGAAACCTTTCTCAAAATCGGTATGGATTACACCTGCACATTGAGGAGCTTTCCATCCATCTTCAAAGGTCCAAGCTCGCACTTCGAGCGGTCCTACGGTAAAGTAAGTTTTAAGGTTGAGCAATTGGTAAGCCGATTTGATAAGACGATTCACACCTGACTCTTCCAATCCTATTTCTGAAAGAAACTCTTGGCGTTCTTCGTAAGTATCCAATTCAGCAATCTCAGACTCGGTCTTAGCAGCAACTACCAATATCTCTGCATTTTCGTCTTTCACAGCTTCGCGCACTTGCTCCACATATTTATTTCCGTTTACAGCACTATCTTCATCCACATTGCAAACATACATCACAGGCTTCGAAGTAAGCAGTAATAGTTCATTAGCAATTTTGGTATCTTCTTTGCTATCAAATGTAACTGTACGTGCAGATTCACCTTTTAGCAAAACGTCACGAATTTTGGAATAGACAGCAAAAGCTCTAATTGCATCTTTGTCTTGACCTGTTTTTGCAAGCTTCTCAACTCGGCCAATACGTGCTTCTATTGTTTCTAAATCCTTCAGTTGCAATTCAACATCGATGATTTCTTTGTCTCTTACTGGATTAACACTTCCATCAACGTGTGTTACATTTTCGTCGTCGAAACAACGCAACACGTGCAATACAGCATCTGTTTCGCGGATGTTGGCCAAAAACTTATTTCCAAGACCCTCACCTTTGCTGGCGCCTTTCACCAAGCCTGCAATGTCCACAATCTCTACTGTGGTGGGTTGTACACGTTGTGGTTTAGCTATTTCGGATAGTTTATTTATTCTTTCGTCAGGAACAGTAATTACTCCAATATTGGGTTCTATAGTGCAGAATGCAAAGTTAGCTGCTTGCGCTTTTGCATTCGATAAACAATTGAAAAGGGTTGACTTGCCCACATTGGGAAGTCCAACAATACCGCATTGTAATGCCATTATATATATTCGTTTTGATTTTTGAGTGTGCAAAGGTAGTAAAATTTAAGCATATAAATAAAATAGGGCAGGGCCGAGATACTCTTTTTAGGCATAGTTAATAGATTGTTACGCATGAATACATACTTTGATTAGAAAATATTTTCAACCAAATAGTTCGAGTTTGTAAGCCGAGTCTACAATAAATAGAAAGGTAGAATTCAAATGCATAATTTACTCCCATCCTATTTGTTTTATTTCCACATGTCAGTTAATAGTACTATTTTTGCAGATTGTAAAAACGAACTGTAAAAGCATATCAATCAATTGATAATAGACAGAATTAATAAAACAACTTTGTCACGCCAGCTTTTAACAATAATCTACGAGCATAAAAATATTCCAGCTTCATATTAACGAATCACTATTTAAACAGGCGTTATATTAGAAACACCTGCCATAATTAAATTATAGATGAAAAGAATCCTCAATTTCTTCGACTTCAAACAGACTATCAATTATAAAACCGAAATACTATCGGGTCTCACTGTCGCGCTCGCACTTGTTCCTGAAGCAATTGCCTTTGCTTTAATTGCTGGGTTATCACCGCTTACCGGTCTCTATGCAGCTATTGTGATGGGTTTGGTAACCTCAATTTTGGGAGGCCGACCTGGAATGATATCGGGTGCAACAGGTGCAGTGGCAGTTGTAATTGTAGCATTGGCTATTTCACATGGAGTGGAGTATGTGTTTGCTACAGTAGTCTTGGCAGGTATAATTCAAATATTAGCGGGTGTGCTGAAACTGGGAAAACTGATGCGACTGGTTCCCCAGCCTGTTATATTTGGTTTTGTGAATGGTCTGGCCATCATCATCTTTATGGCGCAGCTCGATCAATTTAAAGACCCTTCGGGAAGCTGGTTAACTGGCATGCCGCTTTATATACTTCTTGGTTTAGTACTCCTCACCATGCTCATCATTTGGGGATTGCCCAAAATAACTAAAGTTATTCCGGCATCGCTGGTAGCTATTCTTACTGTTTTTGGACTTGTAGTAGCTTTTGGAATAAACACCCATACTGTAGGAGACATTGCCTCCATTCAAGGTGGTTTTCCACCTTTCCATTTGCCCAATGTGCCCTTCACATTCGAAACATTGAGCATTATATTTCCTTATGCAGCTATCATGGCAGCAGTAGGATTGATAGAGAGTTTACTGACATTAAATATTGTTGATGAAATAACTGAGACCCGTGGAAGTAGTAACAAAGAAGCTGTGGCACAAGGAGTAGCCAACATGTTTTCAGGAGTGTTTTCGGGCATGGGTGGATGTGCCATGATTGGTCAGAGTTTAATCAACATTTCATCGGGTGCAAGAGCACGTCTTTCAGGAATTGTAGCTGCATTGGCTTTGTTGATGTTTGTGATGTTTGGCTCTGGAGTGATAGAAAAATTGCCCATGGCAGCATTGACAGGTGTGATGATTATGGTGGCAATTGGCACATTTGAGTGGGCCAGTTTACGCACATTCAACAGAATGCCCAAGTCGGACGTGTTTGTAATAGTTGTAGTTACGCTTGTGACTGTTTTCTTAGGTAACTTAGCCTTAGCGGTAATTGTAGGTGTTATTATTTCGGCTCTTGTATTTGCATGGGATAATGCCAAACGCATTAGAGCGCGAAAGCATATTGACGAACATGGCGTAAAACACTATGAGATTTATGGACCGCTTTTCTTTGGATCTGTTGCAACATTCAATGAGAAGTTTGATGTACTGAATGATCCCGATGAAGTAGTTATCGACTTCAAAGAGAGTCGCGTGTCAGATATGTCGGCCATCGAAGCACTCAACAAAATTACGGAGCGATACCTGAAAGTAGGGAAGAAAGTACAACTAAAACATTTGAGCAAAGATTGCCAAAGATTGTTGAAGAATGCTGACAAGATCATTGATGTGAATGTGTTAGAAGATCCAACCTATAAAGTTCCATTGAACAGTCCATCAAAAAAGTTGTAATATCAATTACAATAGAATTATGAAATATAACTGAAGAGAGACAAATTAGAATTCAACTTTTTTCTTCACATATAAAAGATTCGAATTTTAAGAAGTGAAGGAGACCCAGTTCATTTCAAAGGGAGAATCAGAATAAAATAAACAAGACTCATATTTATCAATTTCTACTATCTATAATAAAGCTGACAGTGTTTTACTCAAACAATTCATACAAATAAATATTGTGAGAAATGAATACGGTCTGTAATATAATAGCTTATTTGGAGTATTTGAAGAGGTATAGTCAAGAACAATTAAGGGATTAACCTGTTTACAGATACGAAACGCAAAGTCGATTTATAAAGGAACCAATTAGAATATAAAACGCAGTATGATTAAGCAATAAGCTTTCAATTGAATATTTTTATTGAAGAAATATACTACCTTTATTAAATCTAATCAGCCTGTCGATATGATATCATAAATGAAAAACATCCTAAACAATTCAATGCGAACATAATAAATATTAGATATGAGAAAAAACATTATACTTATACTATCACTCTTTTTATTAATGTTTTCTTGTAAAAAAGACGAAGTTCCTTCAATCATCATAAATAGCCAAGAAATTAATATTTCTAATGCAAGAAGCTCAGAAATTATTTCTTTTACAACTAATATGAGTTGGACAGCAACTTCCTCTGAAAATTGGTGTACACTCTCTCAAACGAGTGGAGATAATTCAACAAAGAGTATTACTATTGTTGCAGCTACTAATGACACTTACGATGATAGGAGTGCAACAGTAACTATTAAAGTAGAGGGGCTGACAAAAACTATCAAAATAAATCAATCTCAAGGAGATGCTATTATACTTTCAAATAAAAGTCAAAAGATATCAGGTGAAAGTCAAACTTTAGAGATAGAGTTGCAAACCAATATAGAGGTTGAAGTAATAATTCCTGAAGCTGCAAAAAGTTGGGTCTCATATACCCCAACAAGAGCATTAAGAACCGAAAAATTGTTACTACAAATAGAGGCCAATGATGAATCGTTCGATGAACGTACAACAAAAATTTATATAAAGAACGTAGCAACCACCCTTCAAGAAACTTTCACAATAATACAAAGAGGAGCTTTAGCTTCAACAATAATTGTTGGAACTTCCAATTCAATTCAGCACATAGACATTACAAAAGATTTTATATTTCAACTAAACAATCTGGTTGATAAAGAGGTCTTCTTCGTATTCTCTAATACAAACCAAAACAACTCAATAGAATTGCCAATGTTGCAAAGTGATGTTCAGAGTAGGAGCAATTCAGTAACATCAGCACCTTATTCTGAACCATCTTTTATCGTTTCAGGAAAACCAGCTATTACCAAATTTAATAATAACCCTGGAAAACAATTTATAAAAGGAGCAAGTAAACCTCTTTATCAAAAGCATTCTGCTTTACATCCTGTAAAACTTGAGGTAGGAACGAGTGAAGATTTCTTCGACGATGAAGGCAACGCAGTTAAATCTACTGTTAGAAAAGTAATATCTGCACATGGTAAAAACTTATATATGTGGGTAGCTGATAATTGCTGGGGACCAGATAGCAAAAAGACATATCACGTTACTCAAACAATGATAGATGCATTTGCACCCAAATTTTTGAACGAGGGAGCAGACAACGATATATATGAGTGGGTTACAAATGCCGCTGGAGATCCATGGGGAGCTACAAGTTATAGTAATTTGATTCCAGAAACAGACGATATTCATATATGGCTAACGGATATTGACGACGACAACAAGACAACTGGAACAATCACGCTTGGGTATTACTATGCAAGGGATAATTTTATTAAAAATTTAAACGATGATCTCCTAAAGGGTTCCAATGAAAAACTAATGTTTACGCTTGATGCCGTACTATTCGGACAAACAAATAAAGGTTCATGGAATGTGACTGACTATTGGCCACAGGAATTCATATCTACATTGGCGCACGAGTTTACTCATATGATATACTTTTATCAGAAGGAAGTTATAAAGAACAAAAACTCAAACACAGCAATAAATGAAATGAGTGCACAAT
>SMES01000291.1_pt1 | contig 11989 bp, 12 predicted proteins | sample 2456241 | NCBI WGS metagenome assembly SMES01 (sample SAMN10132598, study PRJNA489261) | soil metagenome | isolation source: day1 antibiotic-silty clay loam soil | place: USA | reverse complement strand
ATTTAGCCGCTTTCCGTGAAGAGAGTCAGCACTATCAAGCGATTGCCGATGCGGTGCGCGAACTGCTGGATTTAACCCATCTCAGTACGGATGCAGAAAAAACCATTAAGAGCTTTTTAGGTGATGACAGCCAGAGCTTAATCAGTGCCTTTAACGCAGGCGATACGCAAGTAGCGCCGCGTTTAATTCGCGAACTGCTCGATCGTCACGGCACCGGACGCTTATTGTTCCGCAATACCCGTGCAGCGATTTCTGGCTTTCCAGAACGTAAATTGCATGCTGCGCCTTTGCCTTGCCCCGATCAATATTTGGGTAATGCCGCAGAGTTGCAGGCGCAGCTGTATCCAGAGCTACACATCAACGATCTAGCGATGATGTATTTGGATGAGACTGAAGACGCCAGCAGTGAAGAGCCGTGGTGGCAGTTTGATCCACGTGTGGATTGGTTACATGCGCATTCGCTCAGGCATTCCGGCCACGACCTTCCACGAAGGTATGAGCATTATCGAGCGCGACCGCGCCGCAGCATGGTTTGCCGATGACGAGTTCGGCGCGCAAGTGATGTTCTGCTCAGAGATCGGCAGTGAAGGTCGTAACTTCCAATTCAGCCATCACCTCGTGCTGTTTGATTTACCGCAGCATCCAGACTTACTTGAGCAACGCATTGGCCGTCTCGATCGTATTGGTCAGCAGCACACCATTGAGATCCATGTGCCTTATTTTATTGGCACTGGACAGCAACGGGTTTTTGAGTGGTATCATCAAGCACTTAACGCTTTTTTATCCACCTGCCCTACCGGTAATGCTTTGCAACTGCAGTTTAGCCAGCAGCTAGAGACGTTATTACTGGACACAGAAGATGAAAGCGCTTGGCTCGCTCTACTAGAAAACGCTGCTGCTGTGCGTGCAGAGTTGGAAAGTGAAATGGAAAAAGGTCGCGACCGTCTTCTGGAAATCAATTCCAGCGGCGCAGGCCGTGGTCAGGCGTTAGTTGAAGCCATTGAAGCGCAGGACGACACCTTCGAGCTGCCCATCTACATGGAGCAACTGTTTAATGCCTTTGGCATTGATAGCGAAGACCATTCTGATAACGCTTTGATTTTGCGTCCTAGCGAAAAAATGTTGGATGCCAGTTTCCCGCTCGGTGACGATGAAGCAGTGACCATCACCTACGATCGTGAGCTAGCCTTAAGCCGCGAAGACATGCAATTTATCACTTGGGAACACCCCATGGTGCAAGGTGGTATGGATTTAGTGCTGTCTGGCTCAATGGGCAATACAGCGGTTGCTTTGTTAAAAAACAAAGCCATTAAAGCCGGCACCATGTTGGTCGAACTACTGTTTGTCAGCGAAGCGATTGCGCCGAAACACTTACAGCTTGGACGTTTCTTACCACCCATCGCCATGCGTTGCTTGCTCGATGACAAAGGTAATGATCTAGCCACTCGCGTCAGTTTTGAGACACTTAATGATCAACTGGAAAGCGTACCGCGCTCCAGCGCCAGTAAGTTTGCCCGCGCTCAACGCGATACCTTATTGCGCTTAGTCGATACTGCCGAAGCCAATATGCAACCGCGCCACAACGAGCGTGTTGAGCAAGCCAGTGCGATTTTCTTGGCCAGTATGGAAGAAGAAATCGCCCGCCTCACCGCTCTCCAAGCGATTAACCCTAGCGTGCGCGATGAAGAAATCGACACCTTACGTGCTTACAAGGAGCAAGGTTTAAGCATGTTTGCTAAAGCCGCTTTGCGTCTGGAAGCCGTGCGAGTGTTGGTAGCAGGCTAAAACCTGTCGATGCTGCGCTTGAATGATATTTAAAGCGCAGCATCGGCTGTTCGTGGTAAATATTCTGGAGGCACGATCATGAGCTATAGCGTCAATCCGATTGGTTATGTGCGCTCATGCTTTAAAGAAAAGTTTGCCATTCCACGCCAACCTTTATTAGCTCCAGCGGCGCAAGGCTGCATTGAGTTACTGCCGCCTTATGATCAGGCTGATGCCATCGCAGGCTTAGAAGATATCAGTCATATCTGGGTGATTTTTCTATTCCATAAAACCCTAGAAAACACGCCGCGCTTAAAGGTGCGTCCACCGCGTTTAGGCGGTAATAAGAGTATTGGTGTATTTGCCAGTCGCGCAACTCATCGCCCTAATGGTATTGGTCAGTCGGCTGTGCGTTTAGAACGTGCAGAGCCTGGGCGCTTATGGATTTCTGGCATAGATTTGCTCGATGGCACACCGGTATTGGACATCAAGCCTTATGTGCCTTATGCCGATAGTTTGCCTATGGCGCACAATGCCATTGCCGATAGTGCGCCGACTCTGATTGCGGTGAGTTGGCTGCAGAGTGCGTTACAGCAAGCTGAGCAGCATGCGCAGCGTTTGCAGCAGCCGCTGATAGAGTTGATTGAGCAATGCTTAGCCCAAGACCCACGCCCCGCTTATCAACAGCCAACGCCTGAGCGTATGTATGGCGTGCAGTTTTATGATGTGCAGGTGCGCTGGCGCTATCTAACTCTTGAGCAGATTGAAGTGATTGAGGTTTGTCTGGCTTAAAGAAAGTGTATTTTTGCTCGATTGATCCCAACTGCAATAGCGCAACCCCTGTATGAGCTGGCCATGCCAGCGATAGCGTCTTAATCCAAAGTACAACATGCACAGATTTGTGCGTTTTTAGCACAGCAAGGGATCCAGAACGGTATGCGCATACCGTACCTTGTTAGTATCGCTTTTCCCTTAACGGGTCATCCTGACCCGATTCGGGGCTACGTCATCCATGACTGCGCTGATCGCAACACCAACAAGGCACTCATTGATCAACGGTGTTGTGTGCGAGTGTTGAGTAAGACTTCAATAAAGCAAAGCATCTCGGACGATATGTGCATGGCGCACGGCGCTGAATCTGCTTTTCCCTCAACGAGGCCTCCTGCCTCGATTCGGGCGCTACGTCATCCATGACTTCGCTTGTCGCCGATCCAGCGCAGCGCGCCTTAACCATTTGTGTTGTTTGCTGGTTTGCAGCAGATACTCAATAAAGTATTTTCGATGTATATAGCCCTACAGCTTTCATGAGACAAACTGTAATCGTGCAAACAGCGCCAATGGTCAACGAGTGCTTCGGGGTGGATGTGGTGAGCGAGCCATGGATGGCGTAGCACCGGAGTTGAACCCTGGATGGGTTCATCGACGGATTAACATCTGCCCCGAAGTACGATACGCGCCATTTTCATCAAAACGCAGCAAAACTGTCGAGCAACATCAGCGCATGCAGCCAGCACACCACAAGCGCACTTATTGTTTTATTGTGCAGGTACTTCTTTAGCCACTGGAATCAAACGACCATTTTCCAGAGTCAAGATACGGTCCATTTGCTGCGCGAGTGCTGGGTCATGAGTGACTACTAAAAACGCAGTTCCTAGCGAAATTGACAACTCTAAAATCAACTCTTGAATGGTTTGCGCCGTAGTACGGTCGAGGTTACCGGTGGGCTCATCAAGCAGTACCAAGGCCGGCTGATTGACCAAAGCGCGAGCAATCGCCACACGCTGGCGTTCACCACCAGATAACTCCGACGGCTTATGATGCATACGCGAAGCTAGACCCACACGGGTTAACAACGCCTCAGCACGTTGACGTGCTTCCGGCACTGGCATGCTGCTAATCAACAACGGCATGCAGACGTTTTCTAAAGCGTTAAACTCAGCCAGCAAGTGGTGAAACTGATAGACAAAACCCAGCGCGCGATTACGCAACAAACCACGATTCTTTTCGGATAAAGCCGACAACTCCTCACCGGCTAACCAAACGCTGCCAGTGCTGGGCGTATCTAAACCACCGAGCATATTCAGCAAGGTAGTTTTACCCGAGCCAGAACTGCCGATAATTGCCACTCGCTCACCGGGCTTTAACAGCAATTCAACGCCTTGCAACACATGAACTTCAGCAGGGCCTTCACTGTAGCTTTTAGTTAAACCGCGACACTCTAAAACAGCTTGATTACTCATAACGCAAAGCCTCCGCAGGTTCAGTACGTGAAGCGCGCCACGCAGGATATAAAGTCGCTAAAAAGCTCATCAACAATGCTGCACCGCAAATCATCACCACATCTTCTGTGCGCAACTCTGAAGGCAGATAACTAATAAAGTACACATCAGAACTTAAAAACTGATGGCCAAAGAGCTTTTCTAAACCCGCCACCCAAGTGGTTACATTGAGTGCGCTGATCACACCCAGCACCCCACCAATCACAGTACCGACCACACCAATGAGCGAGCCTTGCACCATAAAGATCGCCATGATTTGCCCAGGCGATGCACCCAGCGTGCGTAAAATAGCGATATCGGCTTTCTTGTCGGTCACCACCATCACCAGCGTGGAAATAATATTAAACGCTGCCACCGCCACAATCAGCAGCAGCAACAAGGCAATCATGGTTTTTTCCATTTGAATGGCTTGGAATAAATTGCCATGACTACGCGTCCAGTCGCGCGGATGTAAATCGCTATCGGGCATGCTGCGAGCAATTTCCCAAGCCACGCGCGGCGCATCAAAAAGGTTATTGAGCTTTAAGCGTATACCTTCGACTTGATTGGGCTGCCAACGCGACAAGCGCGCCGCATCTTCAATATGAATCAGCGCCAAAGAGCTATCGAGTTCGGCACCGACTTTAAATACACCCACCACAGTAAAACGCTTTAAGCGTGGAAATACGCCAGCTGGCGTAATTGAAGCCTCAGGCAAAACAAACGTCAGCTTTTCACCAACGGAGGCATTAAAACGTGCCGCCGTCTGCTGGCCAATCACGATGCCAAATGATTGAAACGTTTTTCTCGGCGCTCGGCAATACACCATTGACCAACACCGGCTGCACACTGCCACTGTGCGTCAACATACCCTGCAGTTGCGTGAATGGTGCGACGGCAACGACGTCAGGATGCTGTAGTACCTGATCGCCAGTCTGCTGCCAATCATCCAGAGGCGTAAAAGAGCTCACCGTTGCATGCGGCACCATGCCTAAAATTCGCGTCCGCAATTCACGGTCAAAACCATTCATCACCGACAACACCAAAATCATCACTAACACGCCCAAGGCCAAACCGACCATGGAGGTTAAGGAAATAAAAGAAATAAAGTGATTCCGGCGTTTGGCTCGCGTGTAGCGCATACCAATAAATAAAGCTAAAGGTCGAAACATAGTTGACATATTCACAGATAAGATTCGATAGGTTGGCAGTGTGTTACGTGCCGATTTACACTCTGACCTCTGTTGCAGCAATGGGTTCGTCAGCCCAGAGAAGATAACCAAGATCGCCGCGAATACTAGCGCATCGAGCAGCAAATCGCACTGCAAATTCGTTTGCGCGGTTCTCAAAATGAAGCGTTACACAACTGCTTCACGGACAAAAGCGGCCATAGCGCTTAAAATATAGACTACAACAATGAACACACTCGATAGACACAACAATCTATCTAAGCGCCAAATCAATACAACTGTTCCTTTGAGTGCTAGTGTTTGCCTATATGCCTTAAGAACAACTTTACTAAGCCCTGACCCCTGCAATTAATAACAGAAGAGTACAGATAATGGCCTACTTACGTTTAACCACCCTTCTCTGCCTAGGCATACTCAGCACCACGACCGTGCAGGCAGATGTATTACGCATTCCGATTAGCCAACAAGGCAGCGCCAGTATCAAGATGCCTACACATGGTGATAAGCAGGCACAGGTTATTCAGCAGTTTGGTGAACCGAGCAAACGCCATGCAAGCGTCGGCCAACCACCGATCAGCCGCTGGGACTACCCAGGCTTTAGCGTGTATTTTGAACAAAGCACAGTGGTTAACAGTGTGCAGATTCATCAACCCAGCGCATCAGTTGCACCATGAGTCTTATTTACGGCCATCGCGGCGCGCGCGGTGAAGCACCAGAAAACACTCTGGCCAGTTTCCAACTGTGTTTGCAGTCTGGTGTGACCCGCTGTGAATTGGATCTACATCTGTCTAAAGATGGACAATTGATGGTGATTCATGATGCCTCGTTAAAACGCACGACCGGTCGGCGCGGCAAAGTCAGTCAGCATACCGCAGAGCAACTGATGCAAATAGATGCACGACACAATACCCCAGCTTGGCCAACTCCATGCCCCATTCCAACGCTTGAACAACTCTTTAATCTCTGCCCATTTGAGCATTGGCAACTCGAAGTCAAAGAAGCCTCAAGAACGCGTGCCGCTCACATCGTAAAAGCTATTGACGAACTCAGTGCACGCTTTTCTCTGCAAGATAAAATCATTATCACCAGCAGCTCGCGCACGGTATTACGCGCAGCACAACGCCTAGCGCCGCATTTAGCGCGTGGACTGGTTGCGGAATATGCATGGTTAGATCCGATTAAAGTGGCACTGCGTTACCAGTGTCAGATGCTGGTATTGGATTGGCCGCTGTGTACTGAGCAGCGTTTAGCCAAGGCGCAACAGGCGGGATTACATGTATCGGTATGGACGGTCAACGAGCCAGCGCTAATGCGCCGACTCGCTGGATGTGGTGCAGACAGTCTGATTACTGACTTTCCCGGTTTGGCCATTGCCACCCTTGGGAATCACTAAAGCGCTGTTCCAAAAAGGCTCCGACCGAATCAGGCCACTGACCGGAGCCGCTTAAAAAAGTCGGTTCAGGCCGTCGTAAGCAGCCACGCGATAGGCTTCTGCCATGGTTGGGAAGTTAAACGTGGTATTAATAAAATACTTCAACGTATTGGCTTCGCCAGGCTGATTCATAATTGCTTGACCAATGTGGACAATTTCTGAGGCTTGGTAGCCAAAGCAATGCACACCTAAAATGGCCAAGGTTTCACGATGGAACAGGATCTTTAACATGCCGACTGGCTCGTTAGAAATCTGTGCACGCGCCATGCCTTTGAAGAAAGCCTTGCCCACTTCATAAGGCACTTTAGCTTCAGTCAATTCACGCTCAGTTTTACCAATCGAGCTGATTTCCGGAATGGTATAAATACCGGTAGGGACATCATCAACAAAATGCCAGCTGTCTTCATCAATGATATTACCGGCTGCCGAACGACCTTGGTCATACGCTGCACTGGCTAGGCTCGGCCAACCAATCACATCACCGGCTGCATAAATGTTTGGCACAGCCGTACGGTAGAACTCATCCACATCGACTTGACCGCGGCCATTAGCGGTTAGGCCAACGTTTTCAAGCCCCAGTTGATCAGTGTTACCGGTACGACCGTTACACCAGAGGAAACCATCGGCTTTGATTTTCTTGCCAGATTTCAGGTGCAGAATCACACCTTTATCCACACCTTCGACGCGCTCATATTCTTCATTATGACGAATCAATACGTTGTTATTACGCAGGTGATAACTCAGGGCATCGGAGATTTCATCATCCAAGAAACTCAGCAACTGATTGCGGTTATCAATCAGGTCAACCAATACACCTAAACCACTGAAGATTGACGCATATTCGCAACCAATTACACCGGCTCCGTAAATAATCAAACGGCGCGGTGTGTGGCTCAAGCTGAGAATGGTATCGCTGTCATAAATGCGCGGGTGAGTGAAATCAACATCGGCTGGTCGATACGGACGTGAACCAGTAGCAATGATAATTTCATTGGCGACTAACTTTTCTACGCGACTTGGTCCGACTACATCAACGCTGTGTTCATCGGCAAAACTTGCAGTGCCGAAGTACACATCAATACGGTTACGCGCATAGTAACTGGTACGTGATGCGACTTGACGTTCAATCACACTTTCTGCGTTTTTCAAGACATCCGGAAAAGAAAACCAGCGCGGCTCACCAATTTGTCGGAACATCGCACTGGTGTTAAAACGTAAAATTTGACGCACAGAATGACGTAAAGCTTTCGAAGGAATCGTACCTAAGTGAGTACTGTTGCCACCTAAGACACCGCGGCTTTCGACCACAGCGACCTTACGACCTGCTTTGGCAGCATTCATTGCTGCACCTTCCCCTGCAGGTCCTGAACCAAGAATTACCACATCATAGTTGTAAACTGCCATTTGGACTCCTTCACAACATGCTCAGTGTGTACACAACTAGACACTGCAAGCACATTTTAAAAATTGGCTTATTAAGCCAGCATAACCAGCGTCAAACAATTAGCGCTTGGTCGCGTCATAACTTTGCGCGGCATTCTGCGCTAAAACGCCTTCTGGTGCATTGGCCTCATCGCACTTCTCACGTACACCGCCACAAATAGAGCATTGTTTTTCAATACCTAAATTGGCAATGCCGCCACAGGAGCCGGCAATCGGTTTACGACCAGCCAATACTCCAGCAGACATACCCAATACCACCAGTAACATCACGGCAAAAACCACGACAAATAACATGAATCCGCTCATTAGTGACCTCCTTCAGGAAACATCCTGGAAAACTCTGAGCTGACTTGCGTTGCAAAGCCCTCACCGTCGCGCATCACAAAAAAAGCGGCAATTTTGCGCTCTTCAGCGAAGGCTAAACCACGTTCAGGGCCTAATACTAATAACACTGTGCCTAATCCATCGGCATGTAAAGCGGAAGGATCAACCACTGTCACCGAAGCTAAGCGATGACTGATTGGCGCACCGACCTGTGGATCAATGGTATGCGAGAAACGCACGCCATTTTCTTCGAAATAATTACGGTAATCGCCAGAGGTGTTGATGCCATAGCCATCAATCTCTAAGACCCGCTGAATCACCCGCTGACCATCCCCGAGCGGCTGCTCAAGAGCAATACGCCAAGGCGAGCCATCGGGTTTGCGTCCTTTAGCAATCAACTCGCCAGTCACTTCAATCATATAGCTGTCAATATTCAGTTCAGTAAACCGCTCACTGATACGATCGACTGTATAACCCGCGGCAATACTATTGAACTCAACTTGCACATCAGCATCTTTACACAACTGATTGCCAACCACGCGGACATGCTGATAACCAATTTGCGTCTTCGCTTTGGCGATATCTGCAGCACTCGGCACATGCTTGGCACGCGCTTGTGGTCCAAAACCCCAAAGGTTCAGTAGCGGTCCTAAGGTCAGGTCAAACGCACCATCACTACTGCGTGATAACTCATAGCCGTATTGTGCAAGATCGAGCACAGGCTGTGGCATCGGCAGGCAAGTATTGGCAGGAGATTGATTAAAGCGAGCGATGTCAGAATCGAGACGGTAGGTCGACATTTGTCGGTCGACCTCATCCAAAATACTTTGCACTTCAACCCCCACAGCATCAGATGCAGGGGTTGAGGCATTAAACACATACTTGATGGTGTAAGTGCTGCCCATCGTAGGACCTGACAGCACTTCAACTCGCTCAGGGTTGCTATCGCAACCACTGAGCGCTAAGACTAACGTTGAAACTAAACACGCTCCCTGCAACAGGTTGCGCAGCATATTAGCCTCCAAAGTCATCAAGTAAGATATTCTCAGGCTCCACACCTAAGTCGTGCAACATATTCACCACAGCGTTGTTCATCATTGGTGGACCACACATGTAGAACTCACAATCTTCAGGTGCTGGGTGATCTTTCAAATAGTTCTCGTAGAGAACGTTATGAATGAATCCAGTAGGACCTGTCCAGTTGTCTTCTGGCAGTGGGTCAGATAACGCCAAGTGCCAAGTGAAGTTTGGGTTCTCTTCTTGCAGCTTATCGTATTCTTCCACGTAGAAGGCTTCACGCATTGAGCGCGCACCATACCAGAAGCTGATTTTACGAGTACTGTGTAAGCGTTTGAGCTGGTCAAAGATATGCGAACGCATCGGCGCCATACCGGCACCACCACCGACAAAGACCATTTCCGCGTCGGTATCTTTAGCGAAGAACTCGCCAAAAGGTCCGTACACAGTGACTTTATCACCAGGCTTCAAACTAAAGACCCAAGACGACATGATACCGGCAGGCAAATCATCACGGCCTGGCGGTGGTGTCGCTACACGGATATTAAACTTAACAATGCCCTTTTCTTCTGGGTAGTTTGCCATTGAGTAAGCGCGAATGGTTGGCTCGGTTACAGTCGAGCTGTAACGCCAAATATCAAACTTATCCCAATCAGCATGGAACTCAGGCTGGATATCAAAATCTTTGTAGTGCACCACATGCGGTGGACACTCCAACTGCACATAACCACCAGCGCGGAAGTTAACATCTTCGCCATCAGGAATACGCAACGTCAGCTCTTTAATAAACGTTGCTACGTTCGGGTTCGATTCAACAGTGCATTCCCATTTTTTAACCCCAAAAATTTCTTCTGGAATTTCAATGTCCATGTTCTGCTTAACCGCTACCTGACAGGATAAACGCCAGCCTTCTTTACCTTCACGCTTGGTAAAATGTGATTCCTCAGTCGGCAGCATTTCGCCACCACCACTGCTGACCACACACTTACACTGCGCACAGGTACCACCACCACCACAGGCAGAGGAAAGGAAGATGTTGTTGCCGGCAAGAGTTTGTAGCAACTTACCGCCAGCCGGCACTGTAATAGTGCGCTCACCGTTGATATTAATGGTTACGTCACCGTCCGATACCAAACGCGCACGTGCGATAAGAATCATCACTACCAGAGCGAGAACAATCGCGGTGAACATACCTATAGCGAGAAAAATCTCGAAATTCATTACTCGCTACTCCTTACAGTTGAACGCCAGAGAATGACATAAAGCCCAAAGACATTAAGCCAATCGTAATAAAGGTGATGCCCAGTCCTTGCAGACCTTTTGGCACGTCGCTGTATTTTAGCTTTTCACGAATAGCCGCTAACAGCGCAATTGCTAGTGCCCAAGAGAAACCTGAACCTAAGCCGTACACTGTACTTTCTGCGAAGTTGTAGTCTCGCTCCACCATGAACAAGGTACCGCCCATGATCGCGCAGTTCACCGTGATCAAAGGCAAGAATACACCTAGCGCGTTGTACAACGCAGGTACGTACTTATCGAGGAGCATTTCAAGGATCTGCACAATCGCCGCAATCACGCCGATGTAGCTGAGCAAACCTAAGAAGCTTAAATCCACTTCTGGCATTCCTGCCCAAGCCAATGCGCCATCTTTAAGTAAGTAGGTATAAATCAAGTTGTTAGCAGGCACTGTAATGGCTTGCACTACAACCACTGCGATGCCTAAACCAATTGCCGTTTCCACTTTTTTGGAAATCGCAATAAAGGTACACATACCCAAGAAGAACGCCAAAGCCATGTTTTCAACGAAAACAGCCTTAACAAATAAGCTGATGTAATGTTCCATCAGTACGCCTCCTTCTCTTGAGAATGCGCGGCGATGCTGAAGTCAGGCGCTTCAACCTGCTCTTTTTTCCACATGCGCAGTCCCCAGATAATCAGACCAATTAAGAAGAATGCTGAAGGTGGTAACAACAACATACCGTTAGGTAAGTACCAACCGCCATCGTTGACCACAGGCAAAATGGTGTAACCCATTAATTTACCTGCACCAAACAACTCACGCACGATACCGAGAACAATCAACATCGCGCTATAGCCCAAGCCATTACCAATACCATCAAAGAATGACAAGGCAGGTGGATTGGCCATCGCAAAGGCTTCGGCACGGCCCATCACAATACAGTTGGTGATAATCAAACCGACAAACACCGACAACTGCTTAGACAGTGAATAGGCATAGGCTTTGAGAACCTGATCGACCACGATCACCAGTGAGGCAATGATCACCATCTGCACAATCATACGGATTGAGCTAGGGATCTGTTTGCGGATCATCGAGATGAACATGCTAGAGAATGCGGTTACCAAGGTTAAGGCAATCGACATCACTAGCGCTGTTTTCAGGTTTGAAGTAACCGCCAAGGCCGAACAGATACCAAGGATCTGTAAGCCAATCGGGTTGTTATTAAAAATCGGATCAAGCAAAACTTGTTTAATCGTTGGCTGTGACATGCTTAAGCCTCCCCAGCACGTAAATGCTCAATAAAGCTACCAAAGCCATT
>SMES01000207.1_pt1 | contig 12081 bp, 11 predicted proteins | sample 2456241 | NCBI WGS metagenome assembly SMES01 (sample SAMN10132598, study PRJNA489261) | soil metagenome | isolation source: day1 antibiotic-silty clay loam soil | place: USA | reverse complement strand
CGCACCTTATGGCGTGAAATGCGCAAGCTGGGCTATTTCTTGCCGCGCGCCCTAGGCTTGCTGATTTTATCTTTTATTCCTGGGGTCAATATTATCGCCGCACCGCTATGGGTGTTGTTCAATATTTGGATGATGGCGGTGCAGTACATCGACTACCCAGCCGATAACAATAAAGTCAGCTGGCCGCTGATGCTCGAATGGCTGCAGGCTAAACGTTGGCTCAGCTTAGGTTTTGGCGGCATCACTTATCTTGCGCTGATGATTCCTTTCTTTAACTTGATCGCCATGCCAGCGGCGATTGCAGGGGCCACCCTACTTTGGGTGGACCACCGCAAACTCCCGCAGAAAATTTAAGACTTACAAACCCGTCTTACCACAAGGTAATGGCGGGTTTATAGCTCTGTTAATAACACCGTACTGAGTTTCAGTTGGCCTTGGTGAATCGGCGGGCACCAATAATAGCCACCAGTGGTTGGACGGCTAAAACGGAATAAACCATCAACAATACCGTCATCCAAACCCATCATGCGCTGCAATTGCATTTCAAAGAAATCCAAGGTTTTAGCAAAAGACAAAAACACCAAGCCGGCCTCATCACCATCGATATAGGGCATAGAACGGCGCACAACAAAGGCTTCTGGCTCAAAATCTTCCATGGCGGTGCGCTTGACATGGGCAGACTCAGGGGCATCGTCGATCTCTTCGTTATCACTTAGACGACGGCCAAAAATATGATCCTGTTCTTCTTGTGGCAACCCTTTGAAACTCTTTAAATCATGCACCCAGTGCTGTATTGCCGCATAACTGCCGCCCAACCCATCACTGTCAATCGCCGCATCCACCGCTGCCTGATCAACAGGGTTTTCCGTGCCATCTTCATAGCCGGTTAAATCATGGCCGGTCTTATAACGAAAGGACTCGGTGATCTGCACTACTTTTAGCGCCGGGGCTAAAGCAGCGATCAGCGCATCCGTGCGGTGTAGCAACTCGCCTCGGTCGTCCCCACGTAACCAACACCATAAAGCATGCTGTGTAGAGGGAATATCAATGCCTTCAGCGCTCATTGCCGGAAAGACGCGCAACTTGTCCAACTGCACATTCAGCGCCTGCAGCAGCGACTTACCAAAACCAATCACGGTGGCATCACCATCCACAATCAGCGCTAGGCGACGCAGTGCTGCGGCCAAGTGCTCTTTCGATTCCAGGGTAAAAAATAGATGACGGGCTAGTGGTGGCACGGGATCAGCAAGAATACCTGCCTGATACTTGATCATGTGTTACTCCTTAGTAACCGACATTAAACGGGTAATACGTTAAACTGTAAAACAAATACAGAATGATAGTTTGGAGTGTAAACCATTGACCAGCCAGCCTGCATTGATCCGTGAAACCTTTCCTGTTGGCCCCTTGCAATGCAATTGCACAATTATCGGTGACCCCATCACCAAGAAAGCTTTAATTATTGATCCTGGCGGCGATCATCAGCTGATTTTACAACGCTTAGATGCCTTAGGTCTGCACGTGGTCAGTATTATTCATACCCATGCGCATCTTGATCATTTTTTAGCATCAGGTTTGATGAAGGAAAAAACCGGAGCAACTCTGCACCTGCACAAAGAAGATCAGTTTCTCTGGGACAACCTTGAAATGCAGTGCTCAATGTTTGGCATACCTTACACACCAGTACCTGCTCCCGATCACTGGCTCAGCGACGATGAAGAGTTGGCCTGCGGCTGCGGAGTTGCCCTGCATACCCCGGGGCATACGCCCGGTTCAATGAGCTTTTGGTTCCCGCAAGATAAATTACTGATTGCTGGCGATACATTATTTAAGAATGGGATCGGCCGTACCGATTTATGGGGCGGTGACTACGCCACGATTGAGCGCTCGATTCGTCAGCGCTTATACACTCTAGATGAGGAAGCTACAGTAGTTACCGGGCATGGTGCGGATACTGTCTTAATTGATGAAATGCGTAGCAATCCCTTTGTGCGTATTTAAGAACCTTTCCTAATAATGCTAGTCTAAACATCACTGGATATAACTAGCGTCCAACAACATAAAGCCGAATAAGGATTTCATCATGCTAAAACTATCGACATCTCGCACACTGATTGCGACCAGTATTTTTGCTTTACTGGCCGGTTGTGCCAGCAACAATCCCTATGACAACCAGCAAGGTCAGCAAGGTAGCACCAATAAAACTGCAATCTATGGCGGTTTAGGTGCACTTGGTGGCGCAGTTGTGGGTGCGGCAACCTCAAGTAAAAAAGACCGCGGTAAAGGTGCTTTGATTGGCGCAGCAGTCGCTGGCGCCGCTGGTGCAGGTTATGGCTACTATGCCGACAAACAAGAAGCTGAATTGCGTCGCAGCATGCAAGGCACGGGTATTGATGTTCAACGTGACGGTGACAACTTAACCTTAATCATGCCTGGCAACGTAACATTTGCCACCGACTCTGCAGCCATCTCCGGCAATTTTTACTTACCAGCACAACCTAACCTTGTCACAACGTCGTGCACAAAGTGTCGCTGACTATATGCGTAACCAAGGTGTTAGCGGTATGCGCATGAACGTCCGCGGCGTTGGCCCTGATCAGCCGATTGCTGATAACGGCACAGCACAAGGTCGTCAGCAAAACCGCCGCGTAGAGATCAATCTGCGTCCAATTCCTGGCGCTTACCAGTAACAGTAATCCAATTCCTGGCGCTTACCAGTAACAGTAATCCCAAAGCCCCGTTCGACACACGCTAACGGGGCTTTATTTCGACCATTTCCCCACTTAACAACTGATTATGTTGCGCCAGCAGCAATTGCTCTTTTGCCTGTTTGGGGCCTGTGCCGGACTGGTAGCAAAAAACCGCGCGCCCTTCCCCGCACAATGCTGAGCAAAGCGCTTTTGCGCGTCCAAACTAATACCGCAATACAAAGCTTGGTTAGCAGTGCGCACTAAGTACACATACCAAGGCGGCGATAACGTTGTAATCATGTATTTCCTAGTCATTGCGTGGCTTTATTCAATGCATTCAGGCAATAATCCTGTGCAAATAGCTTTTAATACGGATTACCTGCATGCACATTCATATTTTAACCACCGGTGGCACTTTCGATAAAATTTATCATGATGCTCTTTCGGAATTTACCATCGGCGAGCCTATGGCAACTGAGTTGCTACAAGAGGCTGGGGTGAATCTATCCTACAGCGTTGATAGCCTACTGAAAAAAGACAGTCTCGAGTTAACCAATGCCGATCGCGACCTGCTTTGCGAGCATGTTATTAACAGTCCGCACCAACACATTCTAATCATTCATGGCACTGATACCATGACATTAAGCGCACAACAGTTGGCTACCATCAGCAATAAAACCGTGGTATTTACTGGTGCAATGCAACCTGCTCGCATGCGTAGAACCGATGCGCCGTTTAATTTAGGTTTTGCTATTGGCGCGCTGCAATGCTTAGACTCAGGTATCTACATTGCCATGAACGGGCAAATATTTAACGCTAATAATGTCCAAAAAAACCGCCACATAGGCCGTTTCGAAACACTTTAAGAAGAGTGACTCATGATCAAAAATGCATTAATTGTTGAATCTTTACAGCCAGCCGACGCCTGTGTCATTTGGCTACATGGCTTAGGTGCTGATCGCAGCGACTTTGAGCCCGTGGCACGTATGTTACAGCCGCAACTGCCGAGCACCCGCTTTATTTTACCGCAAGCACCCACCCAAGCTGTAACCATTAACGGCGGTTACGCGATGCCAAGTTGGTACGACATTTTGTCGATTAGCCCGGGTAAGCGTGCGATTAACAGCGAGCAACTGGAAACATCAGCACAACAACTCATCGCGCTGATGGAGCAACAGCGTGACAGCGGCATTAGCCCAGCGCGATTGTTCTTAGCGGGTTTCTCACAAGGCGGCGCGGTAGTTTTGCATACGGCATTTTTACGCTGGAATGATGTTCTAGGCGGCGTGCTAGCGCTTTCAACTTACGCACCGACTTTTGAGCAAGTGACTGCACTCAACCCATTACAAGCACGCACAGCAACACTGTGTATGCATGGCCGTAATGATCCTGTTGTGCCATTTTTTATGGGTCAAGCAGCGCAACAACAACTGCAGAACTGGGGTGTTCCAGTGACATGGCATGACTATCCAATGGAGCATGAAGTTTGCCAACAGCAAATTGCTGATATCGGCAATTGGCTGAGCAAACAACTGACGTGAAGCCAAGACACTGACTCGACCTTCTAAGAAGCGTAATAAATAACAATAAAGGGCATATTATGAGCACGTTGGCACACACGATCCGTTCTTTGACAGATATTCAGTTGATCGAACAGATACCTCTGACAGAGCGTGATCTACCCATCAGCACTTATGAGCTCATCGGACGCAGCGCCAAGCGTGCCCCTAATGACCCTGCGCTAACTTTCTTATTACAAGCCAGCGATGACGAGCAACCCTTGACGCTCAGCTACAGCGAGCTGTTTGGCAAAATCACCCAAACTGCGAATGCCTTTCATCGCCTTGGCTTAAGTAAAGATCGCGCTGTATCGTTTTTACTGCCTAATTTGCCACACACCCACTACACCATTTGGGGCGGTGAAGCGGCAGGCATTGTTAATGCGATCAATCCGCTGCTCGATGCGGAACACATTTTGGAACTGATCAAGGCATCAAAATCAGAAATCCTCGTCACCCTCGCGCCTTTCCCTGGCACAGAACTCTGGGACAAAGTCGCAAGCCTGCGCGATCAGCTCAGCCATTTAAAAGCCATTATCGTGGTGGATTTGGCGAACTATTTGCCTGAACCCCAGCAAACCGCGATTAAAGCCATGCGCGGATCGTTACCTGATGGGGTCTTAGAGTTTGATGCTCTGATTGCAAACTGCCCTGCTGATCAGCTAGAAAGTCAGCGCGTTTTTCACCCAGATGATATCGCCAGTTACTTCCATACAGGCGGCACCACCGGCACGCCAAAACTTGCTCCACATAGCCATCATAATGAAGTAGTGATGGCCTACAGCATGTCGTTGGTCACCAGTTTTAACGAGCTGGATACCGCCTTGTGCGGCTTACCTTTATTTCACGTCAACGCTGTCATTGTCACCGGCTTAACGCCTTTTTTAACCGGCTCTCAGGTCTTGCTGGCCACGCCACAAGGTTATCGCACGCCAGCTTTGATAAAAAACTTTTGGAAGATCGTTGAGCATCATAAAGTCTCATTTTTCAGCGGCGTACCCACTATCTATGCCGCACTGCTGGAGGTGCCCAGCCAAGGTTATGATCTGTCCAGTCTTAAATACGCATTATGCGGCGCAGCACCGATGCCAGTTGAGTTAATTCGTCAGTTTGAGCAGCGTTCAGGCGTACGTTTAATTGAAGGCTATGGCCTCACCGAAGGCACTTGTGGCAGCTGCGCAAACCCCGCAGATGGCGAAATGCGTCCCGGCTCAATTGGCTTGCGAATGCCGTACTGCGAAGTTGAAATAAAAATCATTGATGAGAACGGTCAATTTGTACGCAATGCCGCCAGCAACGAAGTAGGACAACTGTGCATTCGTGGCCCCAGCGTCTTTAAAGGCTACTTAAAAGCTGAGAACAACCAAGGCATTTGGGTTGAGGGGGACTGGTTCAATACAGGTGATTTAGGCCGTCAAGATGCCGATGGTTATTTCTGGCTAACCGGACGCAGCAAAGACTTAATTATCCGTGGCGGTCACAATATTGATCCGCAAGTGATCGAAGAAGCGATGCACAAACACCCCGCCGTCGCGATGGCGGCAGCGGTTGGCAAGCCTGATGAGCGAGTCGGCGAATTACCTGCGGTTTACATCCAGCTCAAACCAGGCCACAGCGTCAGTATTGATGAGTTATTGCAGCATGCCCAACACTGCATCAGTGAGCGCGCGGCTATTCCTAAAGACATATGGCTGATCGAGCAGATTCCAGTCACCGCAGTTGGTAAAACCTTCAAGCCAGAATTACGTTTAGATGCGATGCGCCGCACCTTGCTTGAACGCTTAGGGGATTTAGCTGAAACCCTGCAAGTTAAAGTGCGTCCAGATTCTCAATACGGCACGCATGCTGACATCCAAGCTATACAACCTATTACAGATTGGCGCACACTTGCAGAACAGCGTTTAGCTTTGTTTAAGCTGAGTTACAGTCTTCTCCCTTAAAAACACCTAAGCCTTTAGTCGAAGTAGCTTTTATTGTGCTGGCAATATAATGGCACAAGCGCTGGTTTTATTTATCTAACAATACCCTTAGTTTTTCTACTTACAGCAACCTAAACGGGTTAAATAAATTAAATATCTATTGGTAAATTCAGGCCCTTAAGCAGCGCTGTAAGCTCTAGCCTAAAAACAGCCTGCGTGGTATAGATAAAGTTATAGGGAAATACTCTAGAGACCTCGCTATGAAGACGCCCAGCCTCTCACATCTTGTATCGTTGTTTAGCGCTTGCCCGCTATTCCAGCAAGTTGACGCTGAGAAAATGCAACGTATTTTAGAGCTTTTTACCACCCATTCTTTAGGCAATGGCTGCCTATTACTGACTCCTGAGCAACCCAACGATTATTTGTATTTAATTATTGAGGGGCAGTTGAGTGTTCATTTAAGCGACATTAGTACACCGCCTATAGGATTTATTAGTGCGGGTGAATACACCGGCGAAGTAAGCTTACTCGACCAGCAGCATCCCAGCGCTTTTGTCGTAGCCAATCAGGCGAGCACCGTGATGCGTTTGCACCGTCGTTATTTGCAACAGGTTTATGAGATAACGCCAGTCATTCAGCACAACTTGCTCACAGCATTATGTGAGCGGATTCGCTCCGGTAACAACTCTCTTATCTACAGCGAGCACAATGCGCACATTGATAGCTTAACCAAGCTGCCTAACCGCCGCTGGCTCGACTATGCATTCCAAAGAGAACAACAAAACAGTACTGAAAACAAGCAGCCACTGTGCATGATCATGCTCGATGTTGACCACTTTAAAGATTATAACGACCAACATGGCCATCTCGCTGGTGACGCTGTACTACAATTTATTTCACAGCAACTACGCGAGCAACTACGTCCGAACGACAGCCTTGCACGCTTTGGTGGTGAAGAGTTTGTCATCTTATTGCCTAATTTATCACTGCCTGAAGCTAAGCAAGTCGCTGAGCGTTTAAGATCCTGTCTCGCCACATTAAGTCATATACCCAACAGCCTGCCGATCTTACCTAGCGTGACTATTTCACTAGGGGTTGCAGAGTTTTCCCCAGATGACGAGCTAACCTGCCTTCTGCATAAAGCTGACAAAGCGCTCTATCAAGCCAAACAGCAAGGACGTAATCGAGTCTGTGTCTACAACCTGCAGTGAAACAGTTTCTCCAAAGAGCTGCTATGCCTTACACTACTGCTAATTTATGGACTACTTATAAGAGAATGCCGTGCTCAAAGCACTTAAGAATATTTTTAAAAAAGATGCGCCAGCAACCTCTGCGCCAACTGAGACTGTTAATACGCCTCCTAGCGTGACAGCAACGCCAGAGAAGGCGGCACCCGCAGCCCAACAGCCAAAAAGCAAAGAGAGCAAAGCTTCGACTAAAAAACCTCGCAGTCGCCCAGCTAAGCCCATTGAACCGCAAACACCTTGGTCACTCAGCGATTTCGTGGTCGAGCCAGCTGAAGGCAAAACCCGCTTTCATGACTTTGCCCTGACACCCGAGTTGATGCATGCGATTCAAGACCTAGGTTTCCCCTACTGCACACCGATTCAAGCACAAGTGCTGGGCCACACGCTCGCTGGTAAAGATGCGATTGGTCGCGCACAAACCGGTACAGGTAAAACTGCAGCGTTCCTCATTTCCATTATCAGCCAACTCACCCAAACACGCCCACCCGATGAGCGTTATATGGGCGAGCCTCGTGCGCTAATTATCGCGCCAACCCGCGAACTGGTTGTGCAGATTGCTAATGATGCGATCGCACTGACCAAATACACCAACCTCAATGTGATGAGCTTTGTTGGCGGCATGGACTTTGATAAGCAACGCAAGCTTTTGGAGTCACGTCATTGCGATATTTTAGTTGCCACGCCTGGACGTTTGTTGGACTTTAATCAGCGCGGTGAAGTACACCTTGATATGGTTGAAGTACTGGTGCTGGACGAAGCTGACCGCATGTTGGACATGGGCTTTATTCCGCAAGTACGTCAAATCATTCGCCAAACACCGCATAAAGAAGAACGTCAAACCTTGCTGTTCTCTGCGACCTTCACTGAAGACGTGATGAACCTATCCAAGCAATGGACCACCGATCCTGCGATTGTTGAAATTGAGCCAGAAAACGTGGCCAATGATTCGGTTGAGCAGCATGTCTTTGCTGTGGCTGGCAGTGATAAGTACAAATTACTGTACAACCTGATTCAGAATAACAACTGGCCGCGCGTCATCGTCTTCGCTAACCGTAAAGATGAAGTGCGTCGCATTGAAGAACGTCTAACCCGTGACGGCATCAGCGCGGCGCAGATGTCCGGCGATGTCGCCCAGCACAAACGTATCAAAGTACTCGAAGACTTCCGTGCTGGTCGCTTACGCGTGTTGGTGGCTACCGATGTCGCCGGTCGCGGTATTCATGTCGACGATATCAGTCACGTGGTCAACTTCACCTTGCCAGAAGATCCAGACGATTATGTACACCGCATTGGCCGTACTGGTCGCGCCGGCACTACAGGCGTATCTATAAGCTTTGCCGGCGAAGATGATTCTTATGCGCTACCGCCCATTGAGGCTTTGCTGGGTCATAAGATCCAATGCGAAACACCTACTGAAGACTTATTAGTGAACCCACCGAAAAGCCGCTAACGGCAAGCTTGGCACTGATACAGTAGGCAATCACCGCTAGCATTAAAAAAGCCAGACTCCGTTAAGGGTCTGGCTTTTTTGTGTGTTGCTTAAAACTAATCAGCAATCTGCATCCGACGAATACGCCGCGTTAAGCTAAACATAATCAGCATAAAGGTCAGCAAGATCGGCATCACGCCAATATTAAAGAACTTCAGCTTAGTACCTAACGACTCAATATCGGCATTGAGCTGGTAGCGCACTTCACGCAACTCTTTACGCAGCTGTAACTTCTCAGCTAAGAACTGCTGCACAGTGGCTTGCTGCTCAGGGGTTAACTCCAGATTCTTCTCTGGGTCAGTGGCCTGCTGTAACGCAATGAGTTTTTCTTCCGTGGCGGCCAAACGGCTTTGCAACTCATGCTCTTTTTTACGAAAACGCTCTTGAGCACTGCGCTGTAAGTTATCCACCACGGTAAAGGGACGATTAAAATTACCGCGCGAACGAATGCTAATTAATGCATCCGAGCCGGACAAGTTATCCAAAGCATTAATCGTAAAGCTACCGTTGTCCGCCCAAGGTTGTGGCAAACGCTGACCAAAGAAATCTTGCACCTGCACCCACATGCGATCACTGAGCATATCGGTGTCAGCCACCACAATCACATTGATGTTCTCAGCGCTTTGTAAGCCCTTCTCGCGTCCTTCAATACCATCCGCAAAGGCTGTAGTCGCCGGACCACTGATCCGCGCCGCCAGCACATAGCGCTCACCGGTTGGCTCAAGCTCAGCCAATAAATCTTCAGGATTTTGCAGCATGGCAAAACGCTGCGCACTAAAGGGCATGGCATATTCAGAGCTGTGCAATAACGGGGTAAATTGCGTTTTTGCGTTTTCCAGCGGCTGTAAAATACCGGCGGTGGCTAAAGTGATGTCATTCAATTGCGCCGTGATCACATCACTGCTGTCTAAGGCCTTTTTCGGCAGAGCAAGCCAACCTGGGTGACGCACTGCACGCTGCTGCGCACCTACGCCAACCGACATGGCATAGACGCCATCGCCAACCACTTGATCAGGCAGCATGCGCACGCCCCAAGCCTTGAACAGCTCAGGTAAGTCTGAGGTTTTATCAACGGCCAACTCACCTGGCATCCCTGTTCCGGTATCCGCTTCGCTATAAGGATCAACGAAGACTAAAAGCTTACCGCCGCCCAATACAAACTGGTCAATGGCGTAGCGTGTCGCTTCACCAAGGTGTTTGGGGTGGACCAATAATAGCGTGCGGATGTGTTCTGGAATCAGATCAACATCATCCTTCAAACTCTCAATGGCAAACTGCTGACGCACTTCCTCAAGAATTGTCCAAGCAGGCTGCGGCTGCCCTGCTTGCATATCAAAACCGCCATTAAGCGGCAGCCCAGATAGCACACCAATCACTGGGCGTTCGGTTTGTGCCACACTACTGATCAAACGGCTGAGTTCATACTCTAAAAGTTCTTCTTGATCCAAAGCGAAAAACGGAATGATCTGCTCATCGCCTTGAGTATTCTTTGCAGCTAAACCAAAGTACAACTGCGCACCATCTTGCTCTAGTGGCACCGCTTGCAGACCTAACGCTGCAGCACGGTCTTCATCTTCAGAGAAAGCTTCTGGATCAATCACTTCTAAACGTAACTTGCCATCAGCCATGCGCACATAAGCATCCAACAGCTCTTCAACGCGTTGGGCATAGTTACGCAACATGGGTACATCACGCGTGGCTTTATTAGAATAGAAGTACTGCAAACTGATGGGCTCTTGTAGCTCACTGAGCAGCTGTTTGGTCCCATTCGACAAGGTGTACAGTTTTTGCTCGGTAAAATCGAGTTGCGTGTTTTTAAACAGACCATTGGACAACACGTTGAAGCCAACAAAGGCGACAGCGATAAGAACAAGGCCAACACTGGAATACATTAAACGTCTCATGTTTAGTCCGCCTTCTTCAAATCAATCACAACCGCAGTGGCCATCAGCCAAGCCGCAATAAAGCTTAAGAAATAAAGAAGATCACGCACATCAATGACTCCTTTACTGATCGCTTGGAAGCGCGTTAAAAAACTAAAGGATGCAACAACATCGAGCAACCACTGCGGTGCCCAGCCATTAAATACATCTAAAACCAGCGAGAAACCACTCACCACAAAGAGAAAGCACAAACTCACAGTTAAGATAAAGGCAATCACTTGGTTTTTTGCCAAGGCCGACATACAGGAGCCGACCGACAAGTAAGCACCCACCAACAACCAACTGCCCAAATATCCGGTCAAAATCGCGCCATTATCAGGATCACCCAGATAATTGACCGTCAGCACCATGGGAAAGGTCAGCAACAAAGCGATGCCGGCAAACACCCACGCCGCCAAGAACTTTCCCACCACGCTTTCAAAGCGGGTAATTGGCAAGGTCATCAACAGCTCAATGGTGCCGCTTTTACGCTCTTCAGCCCACATCCGCATGGCCAGCGCTGGCACTAAAAACAGGTACACCACTCTCATAAAAACCACCCAGATAAAAAGTAAATACGCTCGATAGCACGAGGAAAATCAGCAAAAACACATAGGCCAAAGGTGTGGCAAAAAAGCTGGTAAATTCTCGTTTAAAAATAATCGGTAGCTGCTTCATGCTGCATCTCCACGGGTCAAACTGCGGAACACTTCATCTAAGCGACCACGTTCCACTTCCAGTTCACGTACTTGCCAGCCTTGGGCGTGAATCAATTGGTTCACTGCAGGGAAAATCACTTCACCGGGCTTAGCTAATAAGGTGATACTGCCGTCCAGCGGGTTATCTTCAAGAGCCATCACGCCAGGCAGCGCTTGTAATAGCTGTCGATCCAACGGCTGTTCAGCAAGGATGGTCACAGCCTGGTGATAACGTGAGCGACTTTGTAACGCGTACGGCGTTTCATCAATCAGCAAACGACCGTGGCTGATCACCATCGCTCGGGTACAGAGCGCGCTGACTTCTTCTAAAATATGCGTAGAAATAATGACAATGCGATCCACTGCCAAGCTTTTAATCAGCTTACGTACTTGATGTTTTTGATTGGGGTCGAGCCCATCGGTGGGCTCATCCAGAATCAACACTTTAGGGTCATGCATTACCGCTTGAGCTAAACCGACACGACGTTTGAAACCTTTGGACAAGGTATCAATGTTTTGCTCAACCACGCGCTCTAACTCAACCAAAGCAATGGCGC
>SMES01000209.1_pt1 | contig 12161 bp, 11 predicted proteins | sample 2456241 | NCBI WGS metagenome assembly SMES01 (sample SAMN10132598, study PRJNA489261) | soil metagenome | isolation source: day1 antibiotic-silty clay loam soil | place: USA | reverse complement strand
TGATTGTGGGTTAAAGCGTTTTACGTAGGTCAAAGCATCGCAGAGGACTAAACGGCCTTCAGCGTCGGTGTTAAGAATTTCTACGGTCAGACCGCTCATGGTGGTGACGATATCACCAGGACGCGTCGCGCCGCCGCTTGGCATATTTTCTGCGCAAGTCAGTACGCCAATCACGTTGATCGGTAGATCCAGTTCCAGCAAGGTTTTAAATGTACCCAGCACGCTGGCTGCGCCGCCCATGTCATATTTCATTTCATCCATGCCAGGGCCTGGCTTGAGACTGATGCCGCCTGAGTCAAAGGTGATCCCTTTACCCACCAACACATAAGGCTGCTGTGATTTATCAGCACCTTGGTAGTTCATGATAATCATGCGCGGCGGCTGGTCGCTACCTTGTGCTACGGCGAGTAGGGCTCCGGCGCCGAGCGCTTTTAATTCTTTCTCTTCGAGTACTTCAACACTGACTTTTTTGTTTGCCTTGGCCAGTTGTTTGGCTTGCTCGGCAAGGTAGCGTGGATGACAGATATTAGGTGGCATATTGCCAAGGTCACGAGTAAAAGCCATGCCTGAAGCAATCGCTTTACCATGCTCGCAGGCTGCGCTGACTTTTTTCTGCTGTTCTTTACTGCAGACAAAAGTGATTTTTTTAATCAATACAGCAGGCGCTTTCTCACTTTTGAACTGATCAAAAACATACAGGCCATCGGCCAAGCATTCAGCGATTAAACGGGCGCTGGCATAAGCATCACGATCCTTGATACGCAGATCAGTAAAGCCTAGAGCGGCATCTTTAATCGATAGGCTTTTAAAAACATTTAATACTGCAGTGATCAATTTGCGTGCCGCGCGGTCTGACAGTTCAGCATCTTTACCAATGCCAAGCAATAACACACGCTGGGCGCTGAGATTAGGTAAACTGTGCAGCAATAAGGTTTGTCCGAGCTTGCCTTGGATGTCACCGGCTTTAAGGTGCGCACTGATTGCGCCGCCAGATAAGCTGTCGATGAGTTGGCCTTGGCTGTCGAGTTGCAGTTGTTCGTTAACAGTTAACACAAGTGCGCTGGTTTTAAGTGTTTCAACTGAACTGGATTTGACTAAAAAGTCCATACTCAATGATCCTCAAGACAAAGATAGATAGATGCAGGATAATACTGTTCGTTTGCATCGGCGTGTAGGTACACTGCCATAATTGGTGTGACTAGTGTGGGCCGCGATAGGCGGTTTTGACAAGCTCGGAGCGTTTACTTGATAGTTTTTCGTTATCTTTCTCGGGAAGTATTGCTGACTTTTAGTGCGGTCAGCGCGGTGTTGCTGGTCATTATTATGAGCGGACGTTTTATTAAGTACTTAGCGCAAGCCGCGCAAGGGGTGCTTGATCCAGGCGTATTGCTAATGGTGATGGGCTACCGAATTCCTGGTTTTTTACAGTTGATTTTACCTTTAGGTCTGTTTCTCGGCATTTTGCTGGCTTATGGACGTTTGTACCTCGACAGTGAAATGACAGTTTTGTCTGCTACAGGCATGAGCGAGCAGCGTTTATTGTCTTACACCTTGGTGCCTGCAGCGTTAGTCGCGCTGCTGTGTGCATGGTTAAGTTTTGTGCTGACCCCGCAAGGTGTACAAAATGTTGCGCAGATTCTCAATGCGCAAGATGCCCTGACCGAGTTTGATACCTTGGTGCCAGGACGGTTTCAGTCGATGCGCGACGGTTCGCGGGTTACCTATACACAAGAGTTGTCCAGTGGTCGCGATGAATTGCATAACGTGTTCATTTCTGAAAAACGAGAAGAGCGTTCCTCTGCGGGTAAAGAAAGTGCCATTACCGTTTTGGTGGCGAAAACCGGTCGACAAGAAATTCAAGAAGATGGCAGTCGTTATTTGATTTTACAAGACGGCTACCGCTACGACGGCACACCAGGCGAGGCTGATTATCGGGTGATTCACTACGATACTTACGGTGTTTTACTACCCAAGCCCATTGTTGAAGTGAAAGTCGGCGAGCGTGAAACCATGACAACAAGCGAATTGCTGCGCAATCATCATCCAAGAATGCGGTCGGAGTTGCATTGGCGTTTATCTTTTCCAATCTTAGTGTTGATCGTTACTTTAATTGCTGTGCCGTTGGCGCGAGTCAATCCACGCCAGGGCCGTTTCTTAAAGTTGCTCCCTGCTATTTTGTTATACATGGCCTATTTGGCTCTGCTGGTGGCGGCGCGCAGTGCCCTCGATAAGGGTCAGATACCTATTGGGCTTGGCTTATGGCCAGTGCATGCTTTGTTTTTAGTGATCGGTTTACTGTTGGTGTATTGGCAGTCAATTCAGTTGCGTGTGGCGCAGTGGCGTGCAAATAAGGAGGCGCAACATGCGTAGGCTGGATCGCTACATTGGTAGCACAGTATTTGTAGCGATTATTGCTGTGCTCGGCATTATTACCGGCTTGGCACTCTTGTTTGCCTTTATTGACGAACTGAATGATATTCAGGATTCGTACACTTTATGGGATGCTGCCAGCTATGTTGGTTTGACTGCGCCGCAGCGTGTTTACGATATGTTGCCGATGGCTGCTTTAATTGGCTGCTTAGTCGGGTTGGGCAGTTTAGCCAGTCATAGTGAGCTGACAATTGTTCGTGCGGCAGGTGTATCGATTCGACGCATTGTTTGGGCAGTGATGAAACCCATGCTGGTGTTGATGCTGCTAGGTATCTTAGTCGGCGAATACTTGGCGCCTTGGACCTCAAGCATGGCACAAGCCAATCGCTCTTTAGCCCAGTCAGTGGGTAAGGCGCAAAGCTCTAAGCACGGTATGTGGCACCGTCAAGGTGATGAATATATTCATATCAACGCAGTGCAACCGGGAGGGAAACTGACTGGGGTGACGCGTTATGTGTTTGATGATGAGCAGCGACTGTTGCGTTCAAGTTTTGCCCAGCAAGCGCTTTATCAAGACGGTTACTGGTTGCTTGAAGATGTTGTCTATACCGATTTGCAGGCGCGCAGCACCTCGACCACACAAGCAATCAGTGAGCGTTGGGATGTTGAGATCAGTCCGCAGTTGTTAAGTACAGTGGTGATGGAGCCTGATAACCTGCCAATTACCGGTTTGTGGCGCTATGCACACTACTTACAAGAGCAGGGTCTAAACGCCAATCGCTACTGGTTGGCCTTTTGGGTCAAGGTCTTGCAGCCTGTGGTGACAGCGGCCTTGGTGCTGATGGCGATTTCTTTTGTATTCGGTCCTTTACGCTCAGTGACTTTGGGACAGCGCGTGTTTACCGGTGTTGTGGTGGGCTTTGTCTTCCGGATTGCCCAAGACTTGCTGGGTCCAGCCAGTTTGGTTTTTGGCTTCGCGCCGATCGTGGCGGTTCTGTTACCTGCATTGATTTGCGCAATTTGTGGCTTTTGGCTGTTGCGTCGAGCGGGTTAGCGGCTTAAATATCTTCTGGATGATTGCCAATTGCAGATCGCGTAGTTAAAGTGTTGCCCCGTTTTATTTGTCGGGTCGACACTTCTCATGACACCACTTGAACGCTATCAAAATGATTTACAGCGCGCCGACTTTTTTCGCGATGCTGCACAAGAAAATGCTGTGCGCCATTTGCAGCGCCTTTATGATGACTTAGTAGCGGACGCTCCGAGTAGCGGTCTGTTTGGTCGTTTGCTTGGCAAGAAATCAACACAGCCGATTAAAGGTTTGTATTTCTGGGGTGGTGTGGGGCGCGGTAAAACCTATTTGGTTGACACCTTTTTTGATGCCTTGCCGTTTGAGCAGAAGATGCGTACGCACTTTCACCGCTTTATGAAGCGCGTGCATGAAGAGTTGCGCACCCTCGATGGTGAGAAGAATCCTCTGGTCATCGTTGCTCAGCGTTTCGCTAAGGAAGCACGCGTCATTTGCTTTGATGAGTTCTTTGTTTCCGACATCACTGATGCCATGATTCTTGCAGGCTTATTGGAAGAGTTGTTTAAAAGCGGCGTCAGTCTGGTGGCAACCTCGAATATTGTTCCCGACGGTCTATATAAAGACGGTTTACAGCGTGCACGCTTTTTACCTGCCATTGCTTTGTTAAAACAGCACACTGAAGTGGTTAACGTCGACAGTGGTATTGATTACCGTTTGCGTGCTTTAGAACAGGCTGAGCTGTACCACTATCCATTAAGTGATGCCGTTGAGCAGGAGTTGGAAAAGAGCTTTCGCAGCTTGTTATTAGAGAATTGCAAAATTCTTGAAAATGAGCCGCTGACTGTGGAGAACCGTACTATCGTTGCCCGTAAAGTCGGGAATGATGTGGCGTGGTTTGATTTCCGTGCCTTGTGCGACGGTCCGCGCAGTCAGAACGATTACATTGAGCTGGGCAAGATTTACAGTGCAGTGATTTTGTCCAACGTCGAACAGATGAGCGCTAAAAATGAAGACATTGCTAGGCGCTTTATTAACTTGGTCGATGAGTTCTATGATCGCAGTATCAAGCTAATTATTTCAGCCGAAGTACCGCTTAAAGACTTGTATGTGGGGAATCGCTTACAGTTTGAGTTCCAGCGGACGTTAAGTCGTTTGCTGGAAATGCAATCCCATGAGTTTTTAGCTCGACCGCATCGATCTTAAGGGTGCAGTCTTTTTAACCAGCGCCATTATCAGAGAGCAGATACGATGCAGCGGGCCACTCAATCTGATCTGCTATTAATTGCGGTGACTTTGGTTGCGGCAATCAGCTGGATGTTTTCTAAAGAAGCCATCGCCTTAATGCCGCCACTGTTGTTTATGGGCTTGCGCTTTTTACTGGCGGCGGCTTTTTTAGCTTGCCTCGGCAGTCGGCAACTCCGTCAGTTAACCCGCGAGCACGTACTGCGCAGTGCTCGGGTTGGTATCGTCTTTGGTATTGGCATGCTGTTCTGGGTGCTAGGTTTAGCGCATAGCGAGAGCATGGGCGAGGGCGCATTTCTGACCAGCTTAGGCGTGCTGCTAGTGCCGATTGTGGCGCGAGTGTTTTTTGCTGAGCCAGTGCCACGCAGTACTTGGTTGGCGATACCGGTGGCGCTGCTGGGTATGGCGATGCTCTCACTGGCGCATGGTTTTGCCGTCAGTGCCGGACAGTTGTATTACTTAATTGCGGCAGTGGCCTTAGCGGTGTTTTTTACCTTAAACACCCGTGCGGCGACCATCTCCATGCGGCGCGCTTCAGCGCGGCAAGCAGCGGCTGCAATGACTGCCGTCGATCCTTTAGCTTTAACTATCATTGCTTTAACTTCGGTCGGTTTAGTGACGCTGCTGTGCTCAATGCTGTTTGAAACGGCCTTGCTGCCAGCTGTGCAGTGGTCTTTTGATGTGTTTTTTTGGTTATTTGCCAGTGCTATTGTTGGGACCGCGGCACGTTTTTGGCTACAAACCTATGCGCAAAGCTTAACCACGCAAACCAGTGGCGCAGTGATGCTGATTCTTGAGCCAATTTGGGTGGCCTTGTTTGCCGCTTTATGGTTTGGCGAAACCTTAGCAACCTTACAGTTGATGGGCTGTGTGATGATATTTTTAGCGTTACTGGTCAACCGTTGGCAAATGTTGCGATCTATTATTACGCGCCGCGGTCTTTAAATTAAGATAGGTCTTATATCTGTTGCTAAAGTTATTGATTGATAACCGCTATGCATTGCTTAGCAAGAAGCAGTTGCCGTGATCGCGCTGGCTGTTTATGGTAGGCGCCTTGCTTGGTTTAACCGTTAGAGAGAGTAAACATGCGATTTTTTATTGGCTTTGCTGCCGCACTGATGTCTTTTGCAACAGTTACTGCGAATGCTGAGCCTGTGGTAGGGCTGTATCAAGTTCGTGAAGAGTTGATCAGTCAGGAAAGTGAAGTGCGTGATGCTGGGTTGCAGCAAGCATTTACCACTTTAATGCAGCGCTTAACTGGGCGCAAAGATGCGGCACAAGCTGCAGAGCTCGCAACTTACCAAGCTGATCCACAGTCGCTGATCAGTCGTTATGGTTATGACGGCAATACCTTAATCGTTAATTTTGATCCGCAAAGTGTGCAATCTGCTTTACGTGCAGCGAAGTTACCGCTGTGGGGAGCGAACCGTCCTTTAGTATTGGCCTGGTGGTTAGTCGATGATGCGCAAGGTGTGCGCTTGGCCAGTGATGGACAGCAATTGGCAACTGATGTGCAGAACGCTGGACAGTACTATGGTGTACCGACACGTTTACCTATAGGCGATTTGGATGAGCAGTTACTCGCCAGCGCTGATGTGCTCAATCAAGATGGTGCACAACAGATTCGTCAAGCGGCGCAACGCTATAATGCCGATGCGGTGTTGAGCGTGCATGAACAGACCGATGGTCAGACGTTGCAAGCGCAGTGGCAGCTATGGATTGGCGATGAGCGTCAACAAGGACAAGCTACTGCCGAGACACAGGTTGCCTTAGCGCAGCAGATTTTTTCAGAGGTGAATCAGCATCTGGCTGAGCGCTTTGCCATCAAACCAGGACAGGGTGAAACCTTTATCGTGCGTGTCGCGGCGATTGATCTGGAGCGCTTTGTCTTGATGGAGCGTTTGCTTGAGCCTTTTGCCGCGCAACTGCAAGAAGTCACTAAAGACTATGCGCAGTGGCAAGTGCGTAGTACTGCCGAGCAGTTACGTGCACAGCTAGCTTTGGCACACCTGAAAGAAACTGCGTTGCCAGCAGCAACCGCAGAGCCAGCACCGATTGATGCCACAGGATCGGATCTAGCACCGCAAGTATCGCCAGCAGTGACTGAGACGAATGACCAGTTGCTATATTTTACTTGGTAATTATTGAGATCTAATTGATGGCAAAGAATATTAAAGGCTGGTTATTGATTGGATTAGTAGGCCTTGTGCTGCTGACATTCTATAAATTATTACCGATTTTATCGCCTTTTTTAGTCAGTATTTTATTGGCCTATATGGGCGATCCTCTGGTCGATATTTTAGAGCGCTATAAAATTTCCCGCACTTGGGGCGTCGTTTTAGTTTTTATTTTGCTCAGTTTGATTTTGCTGGTCTTACTGCTGGTGTTGATTCCCATGATTGGTCGGCAATTGGTCAGCCTGTATGAGCTGACGCCGCAATTGATCGATTGGCTGCAAAACACTGTCGTGCCATGGATGCAAACTAAGCTGGGCATTAATGCGAGCGCTAGCAGTCTGAGTAATATCAAACAAATGTTCAGTGAGAATCTAGGAAAAACCACAGATATTGCCCAGTTACTCTTGAGTCAGGTCACTGCTTCAAGTTTGGCTTTTTTAGGCTGGCTGGCGAATATGTTATTGATTCCTGTGGTGACTTTTTATCTGCTAAGAGATTGGGATATTTTAGTGGCAAAAATGCGTCGTCTGCTGCCACGTCAGAAAGAAGGCACCATTGTTCAGTTGATTGGTGAGTGCCATGAGGTTTTGGGTGCGTTTATGCGCGGCCAATTGTTGGTGATGTTGGCGCTCGGTGTCGTCTACGCGATTGGACTGATGGCGCTTGGGTTGGAACTGGGCTTGATCATTGGCATCTTGGCTGGTTTAGCTAGCTTAGTGCCCTATATGGGATTTGCCGTAGGGATTAGTGCCGCATTGATTGCAGGCTTATTTCAGTTTGGTCTGGACCCTTATCCCTTGCTGGGTATTATCGCGGTGTTTACCGCTGGGCAAATGCTTGAAGGGATGGTGCTGACGCCCTTATTAGTTGGTGACCGCATTGGCTTGCATCCTGTGGCGGTGATTTTTGCAATTTTAGCGGGTGGCCAGTTATTTGGCTTTACCGGTGTGTTGCTGGCGCTGCCGGTGGCTGCAGTGATTATGGTTTTGCTGCGAAATATGCATGAGTTGTATAAAGAATCAAATATGTATGGGCAGTCGAGCGAGAGCGACGCGCCTACCAGTCTTGGTGTGGCTGAGCAGGTAGAAGCTTGTGATCGGCCGCTAAATGAGTCGACATGAAACCCACCCAATTATCACTGGGGATGCGTCTACGTGATGACGCAACCTTTGCCAATTATTATCCAGGCGCTAATGCAGTTGCTCTGGGCTATGTCGAACATGCCTGTGAAGCTGAAGATCAGTGGATGGATGGTGTGCTTTACATCTGGGGCAGCGCTGGAGTTGGGCGCAGTCATTTACTCCAAGCCGCGTGTTTGCGTGTAGAGGAGCGTGGCGGTCGAGCCCTATATCTGCCCTTAGCTGAGCTGGGCGAATATGACCCAAACGTACTGGATAATGTCGAAGAGTGCGACTTGCTGTGTCTCGATGATATTCAAGCAGTCACGGGGCAGGCGCATTGGGAAGAAGCTTTGTTTCATGCTTTTAATCGTTTGCGTGATGCTGGTAAACAATTGCTGATTACCGCTGATGCCGCGCCGCGTGAGTTGCCGATTAAATTGCCTGACTTACAATCACGTTTAAGCTTGGCGTTGGTCTTTCAGCTGCATGAGCTCAGTGATGATGATAAGTTGCGTGCCTTGCAGCTGCGCGCTTCACGCCGTGGTTTGCAGCTACCCGATGATGTCGGACGTTTCATTTTATCTCGCTCCGAACGCAGTATGACTGACCGAGCCTCTTTACAAGCGCAGCGTAAGCTGACGATTCCTTTCCTAAAAGAAGCATTGGGTTGGCAGCCGCTGAAATAAATGCGTGCGTGTTAATATTGCCAGACCAACATTGAGATTTGAAGTTAATGAGCAAAGAACAGCAAGAGAAACCTAGCCTCACTGGGGTCCAAATTTACTTCCGCCTATTGGGCTACATTAAACCTTATATCGGCATGTTTATTATCAGTATTGTTGGTTTTCTGATTTTCGCCACTGCTTCGCCGATGCAAGCCTATATTATGAAGTATTTTGTTGATGGCTTGGCTAATCCAGATGCAGCACTGTTCCCTGAGATACCTTGGTTGGCTGACCTGCGTTTATTACAAGCCGTACCCTTGTTAATTGTGATCATTGCAGTTTGGCAGGGGGTCGGCTCGTTTTTGGGTAATTTTTATCTAGCCAAAGTATCTTTAGGCTTGGTGCATGATCTGCGTGTGCAGTTGTTTAATAACTTGCTGACTTTGCCTAATCGTTATTTTGATAATCACAACTCTGGACATTTAATCTCTCGTATTACCTACAACGTCACTATGGTGACTGGTGCTGCCACTGACGCAGTAAAAGTAATAGTGCGCGAAGGCATGACCGTGGTGTTTTTGTTTGGCACCTTGCTGTGGATGAACTGGAAGTTGACCTTAGTGATGGTGGCTATCTTGCCGATTATTGCATTGATGGTCAGTAGTACCAGTAAGAAATTTCGCAAGCAAAGTAAGAAAATCCAAGTAGCAATGGGCGATGTCACCCATGTCGCTTCGGAGACCATTCAAAACTATCGTGTGGTGCGCAGTTTCGGTGGCGAGCCTTATGAGCGCGCGCGCTTTTTAGAATCCAGTGTCAGTAATACCGATAAACAACTGCGCATGATCAAAACCAACGCGGTATACACACCTTCCTTGCAGTTGGTGATTTATTCTGCGATGGCGGTGTTGTTGTTTTTAGTATTGTTGTTACGTGGAGGTCAGTTCGACCATTCAGAAGGGTGTTGCCGGTGCGGAAAGTATTTTTGAGCAGTTGGACGAAGTGCCAGAAAATGATTCAGGAACGGTAGAGTTGGCGCAGGTTAGTGGTCAATTAGAAGTGCGTGATTTGACCTTTACCTATCCCAATACCGAAAACCCCGTGCTAGAGAACATCAGTTTTACCGCTGAAAAAGGTCAAATGGTCGCTTTGGTTGGGCGTTCGGGTAGTGGTAAATCAACTTTGGCAAATTTAATTCCACGTTTTTATGAGCATCAGCACGGCAAGATTTTGCTTGATGGCACTGAAGTACAAGACTTTACCTTAGCTAATTTACGCCGACACATGGCTTTGGTGACTCAGCAGGTGTCCTTATTTAATGACACAGTGGCGAAAAATATTGCTTATGGTGATCTTGCCGATGCCTCGATTGAAGAGATTAAAGCCGCCTCGGAAGCCGCCTATGCAGCAGAATTTATTGAGCGCATGCCGCAAGGCTATGACACCATTGTTGGCGAAAACGGTGTGCTGTTGTCTGGCGGACAGCGTCAGCGTCTGGCGATTGCCCGAGCTTTATTGAAAAACGCGCCATTATTGATTCTCGACGAAGCAACTTCTGCTTTAGATACTGAGTCTGAGCGTCATATTCAGGCGGCGTTAGACCATGCTGTGCAAGGGCGCACCACTTTAGTGATTGCACACCGCTTATCCACTATTGAAAAAGCTGATCTGATTTTAGTGATGGATCAGGGACGCATTGTTGAGCGCGGCAATCACCAAGAGTTGCTGGCGCAAAATGGCTATTACAGTCGTTTGCATGCCACTCAGTTTCAAGAGCTAGAAGCAAATGCGGAGGCGGAAGAATGAGTGCTGCCAATCGCTATCAGTTGTCTGATTTACTCTATTTGATGGCGCGTTTACGCGATCCTGAGGGCGGCTGTCCGTGGGATCTGCAACAGGATTTTGCCAGTATTGTCCCGCACACGCTGGAAGAAGCCTACGAAGTTGCCGATGCTATTGAACGTGAGGATTTTGCTCATCTGCCCAGTGAGTTGGGTGATTTGCTGTTTCAGGTGGTGTATTACAGTCAGCTCGGTCAAGAGCTGCAGATGTTTGATTTTTCTACCGTGGTGCACAGCATTACTGAGAAGCTGGTGCGTCGTCATCCGCATGTCTTTGCTGATGGCCAGTTATATGCGGCAACGCAAACATCAGCGGTAAACAGCGAGCAGGTTAAGCAGCGCTGGGAAGAAATCAAACAGCAAGAACGTGCCGAGCAGGCAGAGTCTGAGCAAGCGGTCAGTGTTTTGGCGGATATTCCCTTGAATATGCCAGCGCTGAGCCGAGCATTAAAGATTCAAAAACGTGCCTCCAGTGTTGGTTTTGATTGGAGCAGTTTGCCGCCAGTATTGGCTAAAGTGGATGAAGAGTTGCAAGAAGTACGCGAAGCCTTGGCCAGCGGTGATCAGGCTGCAATCAGCGAGGAATTGGGTGACTTGTTATTTGCTACGGTAAATATCGCACGGCACCTTAAAGTGAATCCAGAAACTGCACTGCGTGCCGCCAATATTAAGTTTTCCGAACGTTTACAGGCTGTTGAGCAGCAGGCTCGGCAGCAAGGTGTTGCCCTGAGTGACTGCACAGAGGGGCAGTTAGACGCCATGTGGAACTTAGCTAAACAGACGTTAGGCCCAGCAAAATAAACGCTCGGTTTGGTGTGTTGTGTTTTTTAAATGATAGAAGACAGGTTTAGAATCTCATGAGTTTATCTTTACGCGATCAGATGCTTAAAGCGGGGCTGGTCAACGAGAAACAAGTTAAGCAAGCCACTAAAGATCAAAAAAGACAGCATCGCCTTGAGAAGAAAGGCGCGGTTGAAGTCGATGAAACGCAACGTCAAGCAGCGCTCAAAGCCATGGCTGAGAAGCAGCAGCGCGACCAAGCGCTCAATCGTGAACAGCAAGAAAAAGTTGAACGTAAAGCGCAAATAGCACAAATTCGCCAGTTGATTGAAAATGCACGTTTGCCGAAACTCAACAGCGAAGACTATTACAACTTTGTTGATCATAAAAAAGTGAAGCGCATTGCGGTCAATGATATGGTGCGCAATAAGCTCAGCAGCGGCAGTTTAGCCATTGTCAAGCACGGTGGTGGTTACGAAATTATTCCCCGTGAAGCGGCGCTCAAAATCCAAGAGCGTGATGCGCAGCGTATCGTCTTGCTCAATGTGGTTACCGAAGCCGCCAGTGATGATGATCCTTATGCGGCCTATCAGATTCCTGACGATTTAATGTGGTAAGCATTATTTGCTGAACCACCAACAGGCGCAGATCTTTTCCGAGACTGCGCCTGTTTTGTTATGGCTTGTTGATTGTCTATTCATGGGTTACACGGGCCGATTTCTGTTGTAGATACTCATTGATCAGTGATGTTGTCTGCCAGTTTCTTGTGCGAATCTTTTAAAGCACTCAGGATAATATGCGCATGCCGTACCTTGTTGGTATCGCTTTTCCCTCAGCGGGTCATCCTGACCCGATTCGGGGCTGCGCCATCCCTGGCTCCGCTGATCGCGACACCCACAAGATACTCATTGATCAGTGATGTTGTGTGCGGACGC
>SMES01000228.1_pt1 | contig 12290 bp, 9 predicted proteins | sample 2456241 | NCBI WGS metagenome assembly SMES01 (sample SAMN10132598, study PRJNA489261) | soil metagenome | isolation source: day1 antibiotic-silty clay loam soil | place: USA | reverse complement strand
TTGTCATTAAGGCGTTTGTTTTCTGAAGACCAGTGATCTTCTATGGCTTGCCAAAAAGGATTTAAATCATCTGGGTATTGCTTATCTTCCTGCTCTTCATTATTTATTTTCGTGTCTCCTATCAGTTTCTTGTAACGTGCATCTTCAATGTCCAATGTATGTTCTTCCCTTTCCTGTTGTAGGGTATTTCTTGTTGATTGCGTATTTTCTGATTCCGGGGCATTTTTCAGGTAATGCTGCACATCCAGATTATTTTGGAAGTCCTCACTCAGCATTTTCTGTAAGTCGTTTGCTATTCCTTCCACACCGCCTTCATGTTGGAATACAACTGCCGGTTTTCCATAAGGGTCGGTATCAATTTTAGAGTGTGTTTGTACTACTCTGCTGAAGTCACGAAACAGATTGTTGATGGATATTCCATTGGATAGTTTCCTTGATTCAATGAAATCATTTTGCTGTTTTGTCAAGGGTCTGTTTCCATCTCTTTTTTGCAGAATTATCAAATCACTCCCGACCTCTGTTCCGGCATTCTCTGTAAAGAGGTTGTTAGGCAGTCTGATTGCAGAAACCAGATCACATTCTTTCATCAGGTGCTCTCTGATTGATCTGTTCTGTTCTGAGTTGAGTACACCTTGCGATGTGATGAATGCTATGATTCCCCCTTCTCTTGTTGCCTGTATGCTCTTTACAAAAAAATAATTATGGATGGCTTTCATGGATAGCCGAACTGCACGGTCTTTATGATTGGAAAACTGCGGGTCGAACACAGCTACATCTCCAAAAGGGATATTGGATGCTACAATATCAAAATGACCGTTATATCTTACTTCCATCTTTTCATATCCTTCAATACGTACCCGATCATCTGGGTAAAGATGTGACAGTATCTTACCTGTAAGCAGGTCTTTCTCAAAGCTTGTCACATCGGCTTCGGGTGAAATTTCTTTGAATGAGGAGATAAATGCACCGGTACCGGCACTGGGTTCTAAAAATCGTGCGGGTGATATGCCGTTTTCGCTTAAAGCATTTGACAGGGCATCAATCACAGGTTTTGGTGTGTAGAAAGCCGTTAAAACTGAAGTTTTGAGTGAGTCTGTATATTGCTTGTATGTTTCCGGTGTTGGTGAGTTTTCACGGAGTACCTTGTGAAGTTCCTGAATCAATGGGAAAAGTTCTGCTTCGGATTTAGACCATTTTTCAATATCTTCGAGTTTATCGGCAGGATTTAGGATTGCTTTTATTCCTCCAAAACCTGAATAGGCAGAAAGTATCTTTTTTTCATCTTGTGTGGCGTTTCTGTTTTCTTTATCAAGCAGAAAAGCAAGTTTGATGGCATCAATATTTTGACGCAGATGTGTTTTTTTATTGTAACTCATTTTCCAGTAAGGTTAAGATTGTGCCTACAAGCTCAGTATAGAGTAACTGATAGGCTGTTGATTCAGCAAAATCATCATTTAGATTATATGCGGACAGTATGTCACGGCATTCAGGCATTAGCTCTCCGGCTTTTTCGCGGATTTCATTTTCAGGGATTTCAACAGAAAATTCATTTCGAAGGATTTCCACAATGAGGTAATGGGGTGAGAAATGCAATCCCTTAAACAGGGTTTCATTGGCTATTTCTGCTGCCTGAATATGGTCTGAACCATTTTTGATGGCTTCACTGTATGCTTCTGCTGCCATATCGCCACGTCCCGATACGAAAGAGTGGTTGTTTGCTAACTCGGGATGAGAGTCCCGTAGATAGGACAGCATATTTAAACGGAAATAGGACATTTCAGTGGGTTCGGAGTTTGAGTTTCTATGTATCATTACTTTTATTTTTAAATGGTTTTTGCTGAGTCGGACGGACAAAAAGCACCGGGGAGCTTATCCCCAGTGCCATTGTTTAGCAGGAGTGATTCACAACTGTGGAAATTATAGCGATCAATCATTCCGGAAAAGAGAGTCCATTGCAACGGGATTTATTAAAAGGCTGTTGCTTATCTGCGTTTAACTGCATGACTCTTCTTTTGGGGAAATGAAAAGACAGTTTTGTACGCATCGTCAAACATCAGGGCTGCATCAAACGGCTTATTTTCTTTGCTCTTGAAACCTTTGATAACTCCTGTCTTACCTTTTGTTAGTAGGTCTTTGATTTGACTGTCCGAAAGGTCTTTGCCTGATTTATTCCGAAAGACTGTCAGTCCGCAATCTGCATTGTTGCACTTGGCAACTTTCTGATAAAACGTTACCTGACCGCTTTTACATTTTGGACATGGATGGGACTCCCGATTGTCAGCACCCTCTATTTTGCTTTCCAGCAATTCGGTGGTTATCTGTGATGCATACACTTCAATTCCTCTGTGGAAGGTGTCAGGGTTCATCTCGCCTGTTTCAATTTTGTTCATGGCATTTTCCCACGATCCGGTCATTGCAACATCCGCAATTTTCTTATCTTTTACTGCCAAATAAACCGCCATTCCTTTATTGGTAGGAACAAGGGATTTTTTCTCACGCAGGATATATTCTCGGGAGAACAGTGTTTCGATAATACCAGCACGGGTGGCCGGTGTTCCTATGCCTGATTCTTTAAGTGCTTCCCGTTCCGCTTCATCTGCAAGTTCCTTCCCACATGTTTCCATAGCTGACAAAAGACTTGCTTCTGTATGTAGTGGTCGTGGCTTGGTCTGCTTTTCAAGTAGCTCTGAGTCATTGACGGGAAGCAATTCGCCTTTGTTTAATTCAGGCAGGGAAGATATCTCATCATCTTCTTTCTCATCTTCGGGCGCATTCTGGACAGCACGCCAACCCGGTATGAGTATCTTACTGCTTTTTGCAATGAATACAACATCTGACACTTCTAATGTAACCGTAGTGTTTTCTTTGGTGCATTTACCGTAAAATGCTTCAAGCATACGTGCTGCAATCATATCATATATGATGCGCTGTTCTGTCGAAATACTTTCGGGTACATTATCCGTGATGATAAGGGCGTGGTGATCGGTCACTTTCTTGTTGTTGACGGATCGCTTGTTGAGCTCATGCTCCAATAATGTTTTTGCGGATATGCCAAACGTCGGGTGGTTGTACAACCTTTCGATAAGTGCAGGTATTTCGGCAAAAACATCTTCAGAGATATAACGGCTGCCTGTCCTGGGATAGGATATAAGCTTTGCTTCATAAAGCGACTGTGCAACAAACAGGGTTTTATCGGCTGAAAAACTGTGTCTGGAGTTCGCTTCTTTCTGCAAGGTGGTAAGGTCGTAAAGCAATGGAGGCTCCTGACCTGCTTGCTTTGTTTCAACATTGACGATGCGGATAGATTCTGCGGAGCGCAAACGCTCAAGGATTGTTTCTGCATCCGTTTTCGAGTTATAACGCTCTTTGGATATGGCGGAAAAACAGATTTTGTCTTTGCCTGTATCTACTTTTAACTGATAATAGGTTTGTGGATTGAAGTCTTTATTCTCTAAATAACGGCTGCAAATCATGGCGAGTGTGGGTGTCTGCACACGTCCCAAGGACCAGACTCCTCGTCCTGCCGTGATGGACAATGCTTGTGAAGCATTTATCCCGATTATCCAGTCTGCCTCACTACGGGCTTTTGCTGAGCAAAAAAGGTTGTCGTACTCACTGCCGGGCTTCAGGTTCTTCATTCCGTTGGCGATGGTCTGATCTGTAAGTGAGTTTATCCAAAGGCGTTCAAATGGTTTTCTACACTCTAAATATTGATAAATGTATCTGAATATGAGTTCTCCTTCTCGTCCGGCATCGGTTGCTACGACAATCTGTTCACACTTGTCAAACAGCCCTCTAATTACTTTTAGCTGTTTCATAACTCCGGGATCATTCTTATACTCTTTCCCTTCCTTAACCTGACGGGGTATCAGTTTAAATTCTTTGGGAAGGATCGGTAGGTTTTCACGTTGAAATCCTGCTATTCCATAGTGTTCGGGCATGGCAAGTCCTACAAGATGGCCAAATGCCCAAGTGACGGTGTATCCGTTTCCTTCCATATAACCATCTCTACGGGTGTCTGCGCCTACAATTGATGCGATGTCTCGTGCTACGCTTGGTTTTTCTGCAATTATTACTTTCATTGTTTATAGTTTTGTGACAGTTTTACATTTTTACTCCTTTGGACTTTTTGACTGCTTTCTTTGTTTCCTGGTGTTGCTGCTGATTCTCAGAAGGCTTTTGCTGTCCTTGCTTCAGTGGTTCTTGGGAGCGTTTGGTTGCTTCGTTGGTTTTTCCGTGTGAGTTTACGGCTACCTGTGTCTTACTTTCGTTTGATGGTTTTACTTCTGCGCCCTGTTTTTTTGCACGGTCGGGATTCCATTTGAAAAAATCCAGTTTGTTCTTGTCGTTATTAATTTTCACATAGGCGTTGAAAGGTTGATCTTGTCCGTCTTTCATCATACCTTGGACATAGACTGATTTGTTTTCCCTCAATTTGCTTTGCTGGTCGGCAGTCAGGTTTACCCCCAATAGTTTTTGTGGGATGCGTACTTTGTTTTGCTCTTGTTTCGCTCCTTGACCTTCCTCCTGCTTGTTATCCTGTCTGTATTTATTGCGATTGAGTCCGTCATAAGTGAAATCATAACCGCCTTTTGCTGCATTAAACTGTACATAGGCATCAAACATCCGTGGATTATCGGTTCCGATGGTTCTTTTGGATATCATGCCTTCTACCAATACTTTTTTGCCTTCATTTAATGCTTGTTGCTGTTCAGGAGAAAGCTCTGTTCCTTTCAGATTTTGTGAAACGGTCAGTTTGTCCAGCGGTACAGCTTCCAACCTGTTGGTAAGCTTGTCAACGGACAGTAGAGAGGGAACTTTTTCACCGGGGGTATTGGGTTCTAAATCTACAACTCTACCTCCGTTTCCTGTTGCCAGCAGGCTTTCCTTCACATCGGCGGGAAGCATGACTCCCTGAAACGGTTTGTTCAGATCAACTTCCTTTTGGTATGGGTGCGGTATAAACTTCAAACTGCCGTCAGGTTGTTCTTCTAATGAAAGACGGGCTTTCATCGGATAGTCCACTCCTTCCAATTCCGGAACTATATCCACTAATCTTGGAGATTTGTATCCATAACTCATTGCTTTTAAATCTCCCTCTATATCTTCGGGCTTGATGCCGTATTTGTGGTATTCACTTTCAGGAATACGGTTGGTGTCGAATTGCTTGAATTCGGTGGTTGGTTCGGCTAATGGTTCATTTTTTGTTTTCATTTCTATTGATGTTTTTTCTGTTGTTGTTTCTTGTTGATTTTCGTTTGTAGTTACTTTTTGTTCCTTTTTTTCTGTTTTCAGGAAGTCTTTTGGGTTGATTCGATGTTTTTCAAGCTCGGCATCGGACATTTTCATTACTTTGTCTAGCAGTTCCACGGATACGGCAAAGAATCCAGTATGGGATGGGTTCTTTGCCTGATTGATGAAGTTCCTGAAAAAGTTTTCGATTGGATCTGCATGCCGGTCGATGATCAAAAAGTCACTTTGCTTGGCTTTCAGGGGATCGATTGCCTTAAACTTTCCATTTTTGTAGGCGCCTTGCACTACTTTGAGTTTACTGCCTTCTCCTTCTTCTCGCATCAGGAGGACTTTGTCTTTCGGATTTAGTTTTTCATCCATAATTGAGCTGTTTTTATTCTGCATCATTATTAATGCAGAATAAAAGTAGTGCTTAGCTGAAAGTTGGATGAAGACTTTTGGACTGATGGAAGTGTGTGGCTTTGGATTGGACGCCGGTGGATAATGATGAATATCTAAAATAGAAGCGGAGACTAGTTTATTCTTGGGCTTCCCAGCTCTATTTTCGTGAAATTAAATTAATCAGGGGGTTAAAAGTTCGAACTTTTACCCCCCCCTGATTAATTACTTACACAGCACATAAGATACTGCTAATGTATAGTATTAGATATAGTCAAATTACTTATTGAAATAGAAATAGAATCACAATTATTTCATATTATAATTGCACAAATATTGTTTACAGGTATTTTCTCTCCCTCTAAAAATATCCGTTCTTGTTGAATAATTTAAAAGAGTATTCAAAATCTTGTTTATTTCACTTTTGTACTCTTTAATTGATTCCACGTTTACTCCTACTTCATTGTTAAGCAGTTCAATTAGCTCAGCTTCCAATTCGGACATACAAATACTTTTGTTTTGAGATATTAATTTAAGCTGATTATTTAATTCCTCTTCTTTAGAAAGAGTATCTAACTTCCTTACAGACATATCCATTAAAAATGTATATAAATCATTTCTACTTCTAACACATCTACTAAAAAGTGAAGTATCAGGAATACTCTTAATACTATCTGATGCGAATATTGTGTTTAATTCTTTTGTTTCTATTACTCTAATTTCTTCGGGATATTTGTTTATGAGATTTTCATATTTGGCTTCAAGCGGAATTATTGAGTATTCTATTCCATCAATATTCTGTGTAATGAATTTATCAATAAATGATTTTCTTGGAATAATCTCTTCTCTCAATTTAGTTTGAATTCTTTCTTTTGAATTCTCAAGTTCCTGTATCAGTTCGTAATATTTATCTCTTATAGAAGAAATGTCACAATAGGTAGCTAGAGGAATGGAAGGATACTGCCATGATTGTTTTCTATAATTTCTTAAGTAGTCATATATTTGCTTTATGGTTACTTTTATATCTATTTTCTTTTGGGATAATTCTTGATTTTTACTTTGGAGTTCGTCTATTTTTAATTCTAATTGTCTTTTATCCTTCAATAATTCAGACTCCCTATTATTTAAATCGGCGATTTCAGCTTGTATCGAATTAATAAGTGTTCTGCATTTTGATATATTTCGTTGGTTTATTCGCTCCTGCTTAACTAGGCGTTCCTGCTCATGTTGTTCAAATCTCTGGATTCTTTGTTGTTCTAATCTGCGTTGCTTTTCCTTCTGTTCTAATTTTTGCTTAGTGTTTTCTTTATCTTTAAAGGATGGTTATCGGTGACATTCTACTCCTCGTATCCACCTCGCCATCTTTTTCAGAAACGGATATCGTCTCCACCTCACCTTCCATTTCAAAAATGACTTCGGCATCAACGGCTAAACCCGTCTCAAGGTCAACTTTTATTATACCCGACTGGGTACCGGCTAAATTTACACGGAGCTGCACACCATGCGGCTGTTCAGTAAAAACCTCTCCAGGCGTGGAAATGGTGCCATTTCCCTCGATTGTAGCAATGTTGCCGTTGACCTCGACAAGCTTCATATCCATATTGGCCGTTACAATATATGGATCGTGCCCGTCCATCACGATGTTCCACGTATCGCCTATCGCTACATCCTTGTCGGGAAAGTAAACTGAGACCCGCTCAAGTTGTTGCTTTATAGAAGCTTCATTAAACTGTTTCGTTATTTGTGACGTGAGCTGTGATGCAGACTGTCCTGTCGACGCGGGTAAATTACAGGTGTCTATCGTGCTCAAGATGGCCTCTGATAACTTATCGGTCCCGGTTACTGACCGGACCTTCCCTTTTTTGGTCATGGTTACCGAAACAGGGATGCCCGTGATCGCCTTGTAAATAGCACCTAAATCGAACGGAGCCGATATCGATTCCGGAAGTGGCGCATCACTGTCGATTTCCATTTTCGTGCCCCCCATATCGGTATTGGTGATAGATCGGATATTATCGTATATGAAATTCATGGTGATAAGATCCTTATCCACGCTCTTTACCAGATAGGTCATTTCCGTACGTGTATCGGTACTAACCTCGACATTTTTCCCCATTGCCTCTTGAGAAACGTCCATTACGATACGCGTATGCTGCTTGAAGCGTTGGTTCTCCTTTAGATTTAACTCCAGCCGGTATGTTTTTCGATCTCTTGAGAAGGAAGGGATTACCGTACCCGCTAAAAACAGGACAAGCAAGATTTTAACGTGTAATTGTTTCATTTCATGATTTGTTAATAGTGAATTCCTCCTCAAATGTACTATTTTTTATAATAATCCGGAAATATACCTTATTTTCACTAAAAGTGCGGCACTTTCCCAAGGGTCCTAAAAACGCCTAAACAATGTGTTGTGGTAAGGAATCATGATCGAGATGATTTTTTTGAAGAAATAGTATACAAAACAAAAGATTCAAAACGATGAGCGAAAAAGAAAAAATCATTCGATTGACCGGTCTCGTGAAACAGTTTCCCGTGGGAGACGGCCATTTCACGGCACTGAACGGGATTAACCTGACCATCGAACGTGGGGAGTTCCTCGGGCTGGTCGGGCCCAGCGGATCGGGTAAAACCACCCTGCTGAACATCATCGGCTCGCTTGACACGCCCACGGAGGGGGAAGCGATCGTTCTGGAACACTCCGTTTCGTCACTCACCGCCAAAGAGTCGGCCGCGTTGCGCAACAAAAGCATCGGGTTTATTTTCCAGAGCTACAACCTGCTACCGGTTCACACGGTGTACGAGAACGTGGAGTTTCCCCTGCTGCTCCAGAAGAGATCGGCCGGAGAGCGCTACAAGGCGGTAATGAACGCCCTCGAGTGGGTGGGATTAACGGATAAAGCGGCATCGCGCCCGGCACAGCTATCGGGAGGGGAGAGCCAGCGGGTAGCCATTGCCCGCGCGATGGTGAAGCGTCCCGACGTTGTCCTGGCCGACGAGCCTTCGGCAAACCTCGATGCAAAAAACTCGCATACCATCCTTCAAACAATGCGGCAGCTGAACGAAGAGCTAAACACGACCTTCGTTTTCGCCACGCACGACGAGAAAGTGATGCAGTACCTTCGACGAATTGTTTATCTGGAAGACGGAAAAGTGGAAAAAGACGAGATAATTCAAGATTCAACGTTCAAAATTCAAAATTGAACATAAAATCTGGAATCTTAAATTTGGAATTTGGAATTATGTTACTATTTAAAACAGCAATAAAAAACATCCTGGGCGCGGGCAGGCGTACATGGTTAAACGTGGCTGTCCTCTCTTTCACTTTCGTTCTGATGACCGCGTTCAACGGATTGATAGACGGGTGGGTGAACGACGCGATCGTGGACACCCGCGACTGGGAAACGGGAGCGGGACAATTCTGGCACGAGAACTACGACCGGTACGACGTGTTTACATTACAGGACGCGCACGGCGTGCCCCCGGACGCGTTCGCTCCCTATCTTGCCGATAAATCGCTCACTCCCATCCTCGTGATACAGGCGGTCGCGTACGAATCGGGAAACATGCAGAATATCCAGTTAAAGGGCATCGACCCGTCGCAACAACTGCTGGAGATTCCCTCACGCTATTTACACGCGGACGACGATGCCCTTAACGCGGTAATCGGCGCGAGAATGGCCCGAACGCTGAACGCGGACGAGGGAGACCGCCTGCTTATACGATGGCGGGATAAAAACGGGGCTTTTGATGCACGGGAGATCGTGATCGCGTCCATATTCAACTCGAGCATCGCCACCGTGGATGAAGGGCAGGTGTGGATCGCCCTTGATAAGCTCCGTGAAATGACCGGGATGCAGGACGAAGCAACCTACCTGGTAAGGTCGGCCGACTGTCCCCTTGAACAGGACGTGAACGGGTGGCACTATAAAGATTCGGATTTCCTGCTGGAGGACCTCTACCTCATGGCGCAACACAGCCGCGTGGAGTCGCTCATTATCTTCACCATCCTGCTGGCCATCGCTTTGTTGGCGGTATTCGATACCCAGACGCTCTCCATCTTCCGACGCCAAAAGGAGATAGGAACCTATATCTCCCTCGGGATGACACCCAAGCAGGTGACAAGACTATTCACGCTGGAAGGCACTACCTACAGCCTGCTGGGCATACTGGTGGGTATTCTCTGGGGAACACCTCTTTTATACTGGTACGGCCAAACAGGAATCACGCTGCCGGAAAGTTACACCGAGATTGGCCTGGGCATGCGTGAAACCATGCGACCCATATACGACCCCGGGACAATCCTGACCAGCATCGCGATCATCATATTTATGTCGATGCTGATAAGCTGGCTCCCCACCCGTAAAATAGCCAAAAGCAACGTGGTAGAAGCATTAAAAGGAAGGATCACTTGAGATCATTCAAGATTTCAGATTCAAGATTCATAATTTATGAATGGATGAATTGAAACAACGTTCGGAGGAGCCAAAATCGACATAGTCGAATCTTGAATTTTAAATTTTAAATTTTGAATTTGTAAAATTATGTTTGCATTTTTATGGAAAGGAATCATCCGGGATAAAAGCAGGAGCCTGCTGCCCGTTATTGTCGTGGCCATCGGTGTTTTTGCCATCATCTTTGCTCACGGGCTGATAAGCGGCATGATGTCGAACATGATTCAAGCTACCGCGAACTTTCAAACCGGCCACCTGAAAGTAATGACGCGGGCGTACAGCGACAACCAGGGACAAAAACCCAACGATCTGGCACTGTTAGACGCGGATATGCTCGTGGAACAGCTAACGGCTGATTTTCCCGGCGTGGAGTGGGTTCCCCGTATCTTTTTCGGCGGCCTCCTCGACATTCCCGATCAGGACGGCGAGACCAGAGCGCAAGGGCCGGTATCGGGAACGGCCTACGATTTCCTGTCGGCCAATAACGGCGAGATAGAGCGCATCGGTTTGAAAACCGCGCTGGTATCCGGAAACATCATCCGACAACCGAACGAGATCATCGTCAGCATCGATTTTGCAGAAACACACGAGGTCCTTCCCGGGGACAGGGTTACTTTTTTTGGTTCCACGATGCATGGGGCAATGAGTTTTGCCAACTATACCGTGGCGGGAATTGCACGCTTCGGCATGGCACAGCTCGATAGGGGAGCCGTTATATTGGATATCTCGGACGCGCGGCTGCTATTGGATATGGAGAACGCGACGAGTGAACTGTTCGGCTATCTTCCCGGCAACACGTACGACCAGGAGGAGACGGAGCGGATAAAGTCGGCGTTCAATGAACGGTACACCGATGAAACGGACGAGTTCGCGCCGGTGATGCTTCAATTGGTGGATCAAAATTTCATGAACCAAACCATCGCGATGATGGACGCGATATTGGTTATCATGGTGATTCTACTGGTGATCGCGCTCTCCATCGTTCTTTGGAACACGGGCGTGTTAGGAGGGATAAGACGCTACAACGAGTTTGGCGTACGCCTGGCCTTGGGGGAAGAAAAAAAGCATATCTATCGCACCCTGTTGAGCGAATCACTGCTGATAGGTGTGATCGGGTCCGCGGTCGGGACTGCCGCGGGAGTTGCCCTCTCGCTCTACCTGCAGAAGTATGGCATCGACTACAGCGCGATGATGGAAAACGTGAACATGATGATCACCCCCGTCATTCGATCGGAAGTGACGCCACAACTCTATTATATAGGATTTATCCCGGGCGTTATCTCCATGCTTGTCGGATCGGCACTGGCCGGGACAGCCGTTTACAAGCGTAACACGGCCATGTTGTTTAAGGAACTGGATTAAACTATTCAAGATTCAAAATTCAAGATTCAAAATTACGGTAATCTGAAATCTGGAATCTGAAATCTGAAATTATAAAATTATGAAAAAGCTAACTGTATTATTACTTATTACTGTTTTTACGAGTTCTGTTTTCGCGCAAGACGCGGAACAGATTATCAGGGACGTGGACAGGAACCTCTCGGCCGACAGCCGGATCGTGGAATCGAGCATGACGGTACACGGGAGGCGAAGCAGCCGCACGATGACTTCAAAAAGTTATACCGTCGGAAATGAAAAATCGTTCACGGAATACCTCTCGCCCGCGCGCGAAAAAGGGACGAAGATGTTGAAGCTGGACAAAGAGATGTGGCTCTATTCGCCTTCGACCGACCGCACGATCATGATCTCCGGACATATGCTGCGGCAATCGGTGATGGGATCCGATCTGTCCTACGAGGATATGATGGAGGATCGAAAGCTTTCCGATATGTACACCGCCTCGCTTTCCGGCGAAGAGACCATAGAGGGGCGCCCGTGTTATGTCCTGCAACTGAAATCCAAAGTGGACGACGCGGCCTACGATGTTCAAAAGCTATGGGTCGATACCGAGCGGCTCGTCCCGTTGAAACAAGAGCTCTACGCGAAAAGCGGGCAGCTCCTCAAACAGGTAACCCTGGGCGACGTGCAACGGGTCAATGACCGGTGGTACCCCATGAAGATGGTATACAAGGATATGCTCAAGGATGGTAAGGGAACGGAATGGATGATCACGAAGATTGAATTCGACACCCGAATACCGGAGCATGTTTTCTCGAAAGCAAGTTTGAAACAATAGGATTTCAGATTCAAGATTCAAAATTTAAGATT
>SMES01000104.1_pt1 | contig 12306 bp, 7 predicted proteins | sample 2456241 | NCBI WGS metagenome assembly SMES01 (sample SAMN10132598, study PRJNA489261) | soil metagenome | isolation source: day1 antibiotic-silty clay loam soil | place: USA | reverse complement strand
CTGCACCCAACTGGAAGATTGGCAGGTACATGGCAATAATCAAACCACCCACCAAGACACCCAACACAGCCATAATCATCGGCTCCATCAGAGCCGTCAGACCATCAACAGCGTTATCTACCTCAGCCTCATAGTGAGTAGCTACTTTGTCTAGCATTTCATCCAAGGCACCAGACTCCTCACCAATTGCAGTCATTTGCAACGCCATTGACGGGAAAACCTCGGTAGAACGCATGGCTATATTGAGCTGAGTACCGCTGGTCACCTCTGACTTAACCTTCCCTACTGCGTTTTTGAACACCACGTTGCCTGTAGCTCCAGCCACTGAGTCCAACGCATCGACCAAAGGCACACCCGCTGAGAACGTGGTAGCTAAGGTACGACCAAAACGTGCCACGGCAGCCTTATAAATGATATCGCCCACCACTGGGGTTTTAAGTAAGGCACGATCAACGGAGTTACGCAGTTTCTCTGATTTCACCAATGCATGCCGGAACAAGAAAGCTGCACCTATTATCACCGCCAAAACTATCAAGCCATGCTCTTGCAACGCTTCAGATATTCCTATCACCATCAGCGTAAACGCAGGTAATTCAGCACCAAAGTTAGCAAAAACCTCTTGGAATTGAGGCACTACTTTAATCAACAAAATGGCTGAAACGATCACTGCTACCAACACTACCGCAATTGGATAGTTCATCGCTTTTTTGATCTTAGCTTTCAAGGCTTCGGTTTTTTCTTTATAGGTAGCAACCCGATCCAGTAATGTTTCTAGCGCACCCGATTGCTCACCGGAGTCCACCAAGTTGCAATACAGATCATCAAAATGCTGCGGGTGTTTGCGTAGCGCAGAAGCCAAACTATTACCTGAACCCACATCCGCTTTAATAGACTGCACCAGTTTCGTCATATTGGCGTTGTCCAAGCCATCAATAATAATATCGAAAGACTGTAATAACGGCACACCAGACTTCATCATTGTTGCTAACTGCCGAGTGAAGATAGCTATATCCATAGGTTTAATGCGTTTACCGCTACTAAAAAGCTGGATACCTTGCTTACGCACTTTGAGCGGGTTGATGCCTTGTTTACGTAACTGCGCTTTTACCAACGAAGCATCTTGCTCAGCCATCTGTCCCGATATTTTAGTTCCCTGACGCGTGGTACCTTCCCACACAAAAATAGTTGTCTTGGGTGCTTTTGCCATGATTTAGTCCTTAGTCACACGGTTTACTTCTTCTAAGCTGGTTACACCTTGCATTACTTTGCTTAGTCCGGAAGTCCGCAAATCATTAAAACCATCTTTACGCATTTGCTCGTCAATTTCGATGGCGTTGCCTTCCTCCATGATAATGCTTTGTAGCTTTGGCGTGACTTTAACTACTTCATAGATTCCAACTCTGCCCTTATAACCTTTGTTGCAATTTTCACAACCTGCAGGCCCATACACTTTGAATGTACCCACTTGCTCTGGGGTAAAACCTTCTTTGAGCAGCACATCATTGGGCACGGCAATCTCTTTTTTACATTTGCACAAGCGACGCGCTAAGCGCTGAGCGATAATCAGGTTGACTGAGGTGGCTAGGTTAAAGGCTGCAACCCCCATATTACGCATGCGTGTTAAGGTTTCTGCGGCACTGTTGGTGTGCAGTGTTGACATCACCATGTGACCGGTTTGGGCAGCCTTGATTGCAATTTCTGCTGTTTCCAAGTCTCGAATCTCACCCACCATAATGATATCCGGATCCTGACGCAGAAAAGCACGCAGTGCCTGAGTAAAGTCCATGCCCTGCTTGGGGTTCACGTTAACTTGGTTAATGCCTTCAAGGTTAATCTCAACGGGATCTTCCGCGGTTGAAATATTAACCGTGTCGGTATTAAGAATGTTCAAACCGGTATACAACGAAACGGTTTTACCCGACCCCGTTGGGCCGGTGACCAAAATCATACCCTGGGGCTGCGATAGCGCCTCAAGATACAGCTGCTTCTGGTCATCATCGTAACCTAAAGCATCAATACCCATTTGCGCACTACTGGCATCCAAAATCCGCATCACTATTTTCTCGCCCCACAAGGTAGGCAGGGTATTAACACGGAAATCAATGGATTTATTGGCAGATACTTTAAGCTTTATGCGACCATCTTGCGGCCTGCGACGCTCAGAAATATCCAACCCCGCCATCACTTTTAAACGTGCTGAAATTCGATCGCGCAACTGAATGGGTGGACGTGTTATCTCGTGCAGTACCCCATCGGTACGAAAGCGAACACGGTAAGATTTCTCATAAGGTTCAAAGTGTAAGTCTGACGACCCGCCTTTAATCGCATCAAGCAGCATTTTATTCACAAACCTTACGACAGGCGCTTCATCAGCCGCATCGGCAACGTGGGCCGTTTCTTCATCGCCAGAAGCAACTTCCAGCCCATCCAGCTCCACATCATCCAAGCCCTCTAAACTTGAGCTGGGTGAATCATAGACGCGGTCGATCATCTGACCTAACTTGTCATCCTCTACCAGCAAAGCCTCAACGGTCATGCCAGTACTGAACTGCACATCCGTTATGGGTTGCTGGTTGCCCGGATCAGAAACAGCCACATAGAGTTTATTGCCTCGCTTAAACAAAGGTAACACTCGATGTTGGCGCACCAAGCGTTCTGCAACTAATTCCTTAGGAAAAACTTCTGGATTAATTGCATTTAAATCTAAATAAGCGACACCAAACTGCTCGGCAGCCAACTCCATCAACGCGCGTGCTTGTGCGAGTTTGTTCTGTACCAGCCAAGTTACCAAGGGTATTTTATTTTGCCGCGCTTGCGCTACGGCTTCTTGTACCTTTTTCTCGTCCAGTATTTCGGCTTGCACAATCGAGCGTGCCAAACCGACTAAATTAACTGTTGTACTCATGCAGTTGCACTCAAAATCCTATAGGCTAGTATTCGCGTAGTTATAGCCCACAACCTCACCAGCTGCCAAACTTTGCGCACAGTTCTAGCGAAATCATTGCCGCGAATCAATTAAATCTCTGCTGACGTTATGTTTACGTCGCGCTCTAAAAAAATCTCTAAGCAGGCGGGCCGACTCTTCTGCCATCAGCCCACCCTCCACCTGAACATGGTGATTTAAATAACGGTTTTCTAAAAATTGTGTGCGACTTTCAATTGCCCCAGCACGTGGCTCAGTTGTAGCGTAAACCAAGCGTGCTATGCGCGCGTGCACCAACAGACCCGCACACATACTGCAAGGTTCCAAAGTAACATAAAGCGTTGTGTTAGGTAGGCGATAGTTATTTATATTAACCGCCGCTTGTCGAATCGCCTGCATTTCCGCATGTGCACTAGGATCGTGCGTCATAATTGGCTGATTAAAACCACGCCCCACAATCTCACCCTGATACACCAACACCGCACCTACTGGCACCTCTCCCATAGCTGCTCCTTGCTCGGCAAGCAGCAGTGCTTGGCGCATAAAAAGCTCATCCTGACTACGCTGGTCAATACGCTCGGGGTGTTCCATTATTTTTTATCCATCAATGAGACATCGGGGTTTAACCAGTCCCCTTTAACTTGATAACGTACCGCCGCCATGCGATCAAGACGATCGCCCACCAAGCGTTCCATAATAAACAAAGCCCCACCTACCGCCGGCGCTCCCACTAATACAGCCGCCAAAGGCAGGTTGCTGGTAATCGGCATCGCCACCAGTAAGCTCGCATCCACCAATCCTGCATTCATATCGAGCTGACCTTCAAAATCAATTTCGCTGGACACCCCCTTCAATACAAAAGGCTCTGTTGTTTTATAGATGCCCTGTTGAATAGCCAGATTACCTTTAAAACTATCATAGGCTAGACCTTTACCCAGCAAGTCAGAAAAATCCAACTTAAGCCGACGTCCCACTGTGTCAAAATTCAACAAACCGAATACACGCAACGCTTTACTACCGGTATCCTGCGTATTGAGTTGCCCCTTACGAAAGCTCAAGCGTGAATTCCCCACCAGACTGGTGAATGTGGCTTCTAGCGGACTGGCTGGCCATTGCACATCCAGATCAACCTTAAAGCTCTCGCTGGTCATTGAGGGTGAAAAATCCCAAGCTTGCATCACGTGCGCAATGTTTCCACCTGTTAGCTGCCCAGTAAAATGCGTATTATTTTGCTTACTCGCCTGCTGCCAGCTTAGCTCTCCCGCAATATTCAGACCTTTAAGTTCGAGATTAAGATCTTTAAAGACAACGCCATGCTCTCTTGGCACTGTACTGAGCTCCCAGCGTCCCAACCGTTGTCCATCCGTGTAGAGATTGGCAATTTTAATTTGCATGGCTGGTATCGCAGTCGGCTCGCGCCCTAATTGTTGCCCAAAGGAGTCCAGCGTTTGCTCAGCAAAAGCGGGCAAGTGCAGAGTGTCGATAGTAACTTGCAAAGGCTGTTGCGGCGAACTCTGTTGCAATTTTCCCGTAACCTGTTGACTGGTTATTTCTGCCTGCCAAGCTTGATCCGTTTTCCCAGCGCTATACTTTATTTTTGCACGCTCAATAGGAATAACTAAGCCCGTAACAACCTGAGCATCAAGCTGAATTTCTCTCAGCCCGTCCAAACCTTGCTGCGTGCTGGTTTTTTTACCTGCATAGCGCTCCGCTAATGCCAGCCATTGCATAATCGCAAGCTCTTGCAAGCGACCTCGCACCACCAGCCCTGACTCTACGGGTAAGCGTGCTGCCTGATCACCCAAACTCAGCTCAGCACGTAGTTGTTTGGATTCAGAGTCCTGTGCGGCAAAAAAGTTAAAGCGCTGTCCGTGGCGTAACCAATAATGGCGCTCACGACCCGCTAACGTCATATGCCAAGTTGTAGGGATTTTTTGTTCGGCACTTTTTGTTAGTGGTTGTGGCAATGTCAGGCTTAAACCCTGTAAGTCGCTTTCAACCACCAGCTGACTGTCTTGTTCATCCAATGTGATAAAAACCTGGTAATCAAAAGAGCCCTGCCACGGCAATTCTTGTTGCTGTCCAAGCCATTTTTGTAACGGCTGTACTGGCATATTCCCCTGCGCTTGCACCTGGGTTATTCGATTTGAACCCAGTTGTTTAGCAGCAATACTGGCACTAAACGGCTGCTGCAAAAAAAGCCCATTCAGCTGTTTAGCCGTCACGCCTTGTTCGGTATCGAACTGGACTTCGCCATTAAGCTGTTCTAGCTGCACATCCAAGCTAGGCATCTGCAGACTCGCATTTTGCAACTGCAAACTGACCTGCGCTTGGGCACTTTGCTTAGCAAAGGGTAGTTTTAATTTAAAACGCGCCGGCACTGTTCCGCTGCCACGCCAATCCTTTAACGCCTCGGCTTGTTCAGCGATGGGCGTGCGCTGAACCAAATACAGCCCGTCGACCACGCTACTCGTCAACTCAGCCTCAAGCTCAAGCACTGTAACCTCGCCTGTCGGCGCATACACAACCTCAGCATGAGCTTGACTAATAGCGCTGTTTAGCACCTTGCCTTTATCTAACTCGACCTGTACGCCCCAATTATGGATAAACACCTGCGCACGACCCTCTGTAAGCGCCGGCCAGTTGCTTTGATAGTCCAGCTCAGCTTCTTCCACATCAAAAAACAAAGTGATGGAATGCGCATGCTTAGGTGCACCACGACTGATAGAGCCTTGATACTGAAAATAACCTTGGTTAACTTTTCCTTGCCGTATCGCCTGTACTAGCCATTGCTGTAATTCAGGCTGTTGCTGCTGCAGTATTCTAGGCAAGTAACGCTCGGTATAGCGTGCATCTCCGTCACGCATACCCACGCGCAAATCCATGTAATCCTCTGCATTTGGGTCGTTTAACAAACGTATAACAAAATCACCTGCAATATCGCCTTCATCACCGCGCACCCGCAAATAAGGACTGGTCAACCAGAATCCATCTTCATCAAAAGCCCAGGTAAGTCGAGCATTAGCCGCATGATACGGCCAAGGTTGAGCGAAAAACTCGGCTAAATTAAGGCTAAACCCATCACTATCCAGATGCAATTCGCCTTGCTGCAAGTCACCGAAGAGTCGCCCCGATACTCCAGTCGCTCCGGGCACACTCTGCCAAGGGGAAAACTCAATTTGCGCCAGATTGGTATCGAATTTCAGGCGTTGTGCCCAAGCGGCATCTGCCTGCCAGCGTACATAGGTATTCTGCAATTGACCCTTGATTGCCAAAGTACTCAGCACATCATGCGCCACTGGAGAATCAAGCTGCGTCAGTACAAAGTCCACTATTGGTTGCACATCCAATTGCTGCGCTCGCAACTCAATAATGCCCCAAGGGCTTTCTGGCACCAGCTGTTGGTTAATCTGTAACGGCCAATCAAATAACGGTCCTTCTTGACTCAAACCAACGGGCAGCTGTTCAAACCAAAGCGTGCGCTGTTGTGTATCGCCTAACAAATACCCAACCACCGCCCCTAGCTGCAGAAAAACATCCTGTTCCTGATAGTGCGCTGCCAACTGCGCCTGCTGTACTTCAATATTGGCTTGCGTTAATACACCTTGTTCGATTTGCAGCCAAAACTGCCCAACCAACTTAAAACTTGAAACCGCAACGGGCAACCAGCTGCTGGGTACCCATTCCAGCCAGTCACTATCAGGCATGCTTAGATAGACATCTGCATTGGCTACACGCCAATCAGAAACCAGTCCTGTGCTTTGCACACTCAGTTCAAGGGCTTGCTCATCGGGCAGGATTAAGCGCGCTTGCAAACGCTGCCGACCGGCTTGGCTTTGTAAACTAATATGGGCGTTGGCAAGAAAAAAAGCATCGGCCTCGTACGGCTGCACCTGCAGTTGAGCATCACTGATGCTTAATCTATTGATTCTTTGAAACTGCTGAAAAACCTTATCAAAATTTATATCTGACTCAGCTTGCTCCTGTTGCGCTAACGCCATACCGAGCAGTAACCAGTTGCCTTGCTCGTCTTGCTCTAACTTCAGCTGCAACCCTTCAATAGTTATTGCGGCTAGCTGCCATTGCCGAGTCAGCAGACTTTTAACAATATCAGGCTGGAAATAAAGCCGCTGCACATCCAGAGCTTGATTGCCTTGCCCTATGGAAACATCGCCAGCGCGCATCACAGGTGAAAAGCCCGACCAGCCCCCTTCGATGCTGCCCAAACGCACAGGCTGTTGTAACTGCTGACTAAGAAACTGCTCTACATCCGCTTTATGTTCAGTCAATAGGGGAGAGAAAAAACGCCCAAAGCTGACATATACCGCCGTAAGCAGTAACAAAACAAAAACCAGCCAATAGCTCAACCTAAGATTGAGCTTAAGCGTTTTTTGCAACAGATTCACGGTGCGTCCTTAAAGCAAAACCACATCATACTGTTCCTGCGAATACATGCTTTCAACCTGAAACTTAATAGGGCGTTCTATAAATATTTCCAAGTCGGCCAAATTGCCTGCTTCTTCATCCAGCAGCCTGTCCACAACACTCTGACTCGCCAATACCATATAACCTTGAGCTTGATAGGTACGCGCTTCACGCAAAATTTCACGAAAAATTTCATAACATACTGTTTCGGCGGTACGTAATTCACCACGCCCACTGCAGGTTGGACAAGGCGCGCAGAGGATTTGCGATAAGCTTTCGCGCGTGCGTTTGCGCGTCATCTGTACCAAGCCTAACTCTGAAATACCCACAATATGGGTTTTAGCATGATCGCGTTCTAATTGACGCTCTAAGGTACGCAGCACTTGTCGACGATGTTCCTCATCATCCATATCAATAAAGTCGATAATGATAATACCGCCCAAGTTACGCAGACGTAACTGCCTTGCAATTGCTATGGCAGCTTCTAGGTTGGTTTTGAAAATAGTTTCTTCTAAGGTTCGATGTCCGACAAAAGCTCCTGTGTTCACATCAATAGTGGTCATCGATTCAGTGAGCTCTATAACCAGATAACCACCAGACTTCAGCGGCACTTTGGGCTGCAAAGCATGCTGAATTTCATCTTCAATATTGTATAAATCAAAAATCGGCCGCTCACCCGGATAGTGCTCTATGCGCTCACTCAACTCGGGCATCAGCTCACTAACAAAGCGCAACGCTTTTTGCATTGTTTCGCGCGAGTCCACGCGAACTTTCTCCGTACCCTCACAGACAAAGTCTCGCAACGCACGCATTGGCAAAGCCAAATCCTCATAAATCAAGCATGCCGATGAACAATTATTAATACGCTCTACCACTTGCCCCCACAACCGGTGTAAGTAACGAATATCCGCCAACATCCCTTCCGCGCCTACAGACTCAGCGGCAGTACGAACAATAAAACCACCCTGTTGTTTATGTGGCTCATTCTCAATGCATTGGCAAACCAGCTCTTTTAATCGCTCACGCTCACCTTCATCTTCAATTTTTAAAGACACGCCCACATGCTCACTACCTGGCATATATACCAAGTAACGCGAGGGTAAAGACAGATAAGTGGTTAGGCGCGCGCCTTTGCTGCCTATAGGGTCTTTTGTCACCTGTACGACGATAAGCTGTCCTTCTTGCAAAACAGCACTAATGCTTTCTACGCCTTGTTCAGAAGCCGCACGCACTTCATCCAAGGGCAAAAAAGCAGCGCGCTCTAAACCTATCTCAACAAAGGCAGCTTGCATGCCTGGTAAAACGCGCACCACCTTGCCTTTGTAAATATTACCGACAATGCCTCGGCGCTGAGTGCGTTCAATATGCACCTCTTGCAGCACACCGTTTTCAAGCATAGCTACGCGAGATTCCATGGGTGTGATATTGATTAAAATTTCTTCACTCATACTACTTCTCTTTGCCGAGTCAGTTTTCAGGAGCTTACAAAAAAAATGCCGATACTCTGGGAATATCGGCATTTTACAGCAGTTTTAACGCAGGGGGATTTTAGAACACAAAATTAAGGTGACGATTGTCCTCTAGCGTAAGCGTACGCTTTTGTGTCAGCCCCTGATATTTAACCTCTACGTTATATACACCCGGGTCCAGTATGAGCGATAAAGGTGTAGAACCGTAGGGCTTATCGTTGATATACACCTGGTCACCGTATTTGTTGCTACGCACAATCAGAGAAACCGACTGGGTTTCACATAAATCAGCTGGAGCCTTTAAGAGTGCACAGGCCATCATTTTGCGCGAAACCACATTGGCACGTACTTCAACCTCTGCGCTAACCGAGCCATCTAGATTCATATTGGCTTCAGTAAAGTTTCGGTTAACCTCGGTGGTGTACCAGTCAGAGCTTAATCTGACCTGATCGATTTGATCAGCTAACTCTTCAGATAAGGCCGCTTGGTAATGATCCTGCACCCAGTTTTGAATTCTTGCATCCAGCGGATAGTCATTTAGACAAGCTGCCAGGCTTTTGCTGGGGGAACATTTAAAAGAAACAGCTTCGCTAAAGCGCAGCTCACGATCCAAAAACCGGGTAATTTCTTGCACGCGCTGGATATCTTGCTCGCGCTGTTGCGCTGCATAATTGGTTTTCATTCTATCCAAATCGCGTTTGGCTTGAACTAGCAGCAGCTGATGTGACGCCAATTTTTCTTCTATCTGGCTGACACGCTTGGCAACTTCTTTTTCATCCTTAGACAGCAACTCGTGCAGACCTAACAACTCATCCAAGCGCTCACGTGGAGAATTATTCAGCAAAACCTCATCCATTTCTAAACGAATTGTTTTTTTGCTGTCTTCAATTCGAATCATCATCGAATCGTGCTTATTGCGCTCGATACGCCATGTGTTGTCTAGCTGTAATTTCTCTTCGTTAAGTGATGCTACACGGCTCGCCAAATCATCGATATCTGCTTGGCTTATCAGACCCGCCCTAACGGCTGGAGTGTAATTTCTAGTGGCTGAACTCGAATTTACAGTGGGCGCGCCGCTGTTTTTGGCAAGCTCCTGTAAAACGGCTCTATCAACTGTTCCCTTAGCGAAGGCATATTCAAAAACAAACAGGCTAATAACAAAAAGAAAACCCGTTACCACATAGGCCATTGGGCTTTTTAAGAGGCCAAGCACGTTTTTCTTGCGCATATGGCCATCTATTCCATCCCAGCAATTTGTTTGAATCCCCATATTCGAACTCGCCTATTCAAGTATTGATGTGTGAGTTTAGCGTGCTTGCAAGTGCAAGTATGTAATTGTGTTTATTATAAAGCGTATAAATTATACGTTCTTCGCGCTTTGTATCCAGCAATCCGTTTTGCTTGACGATTCCATAACGCTACTAGCGCCTAACTATAAGCTGTTTGGTTGTTTGGCAGCAATAAAAAATACACTTCAATAGAACCCAGCACCTAGTTTTTATCTTAAATCACCAACGGTGGTGCAATTTGACTGTAAATATTTCCAGAAAGCCACCCTATAAGCAAGCCAGCGGCAAGACTATCACAGCTGCATCAGTTTACGTAAAAGACGCATTATCATGTATACCCAAGGCCAAAGCAAACCGCTCACCAGCGCCGGGAATATATATTGCGAGACTAAAGTATGATGACCAGCCAAAGTATTAAGCCACAATAGAAAAATTTGACCTATGCTGTAAATCAACATCAAGAAAATTGCTTGCTGCCACTGCGGAAACATTCTCAAACGCTGTTGAAAGCTTAAAATCGCATAGACAACGAAAGCTAAAAAAAGCGCATGAAAACCAAAGTACGTGCCGTAGAGCACATCCTGCGCCAAGCCAAAAACCCAAGCTAGGCTGATTTTAAAATTATAGGGCAGTTCAAATACCCAATAGGAAAGCATTAACGCTAACCACAGCGGTCTAGCCGCTTGCATAAAGTCAGGCAGAGGCGCCACAGAAAGCACTAAGGCAGTCACTAGACTTAACCCAACAAAAATCACAAAAGTTACTCGCGTTGCACTCATTGCTCTGCCTCGTCTACTTTCGCTTTATCGGGCTTAGCATTTTGTGTCGTTCCACCCACCTGCTGCATGGCTTCTGCTGTTGTATTTTGCTCAGCATCGATTAATTGCTGCATTTGGGTCTCCGATAGAGGGCTATGTCCCTCGCCAAAGACTAAAAGAAAATAACGACTTCGATTCAAGGCAGCCATCGGCACGGCATGTACTGTGGCAAAAGGCTGACCTGTTCCACGCACAACATTGGTCACCACCGCAACCGGGTAACCGGCTGGAAATCTCTGCCCCATACCTGAGGTTATCAACAGATCGCCTTCTTTAATGTCGGCGACATCCGTGATGTAGCGTAATTCGACAATATCTGGATTGCCCGTACCGCTGGCTATGGCACGTAAACCGTTGCGCGTAACCTGCACCGGCAAGCTGTGCGTGGTATCGGTCATTAATAAAACACGGGCTGAAAAAGGCATAACTTCAACCACCTGCCCCACCACTCCGCGCGCATCAAGCACAGGCTGTCCTAGATAGACCCCGTGCTGACTGCCTTTATCAATCACAATTCTATGAGTTTGCGGACTGGGATCCACACCCAGCAACTCGGCCGCTAATACTTGCTCTTCAAATAAAGCCGATGAGTTGAGCAGCTCACGCAAGCGCAGATTTTGCTCAGTTAACAAAGCCAGTTTTTGGAGACGTCGTTTGATCAGCAGCGTTTCGGCACGCAGCTTTTCATTCTCAGCAAGGATTTCAGTGCGGCTAGTAAAGACTTGGATCAGGTTATCAAATGCACGTACAGGTAATTCAGCAACCCAGTACAGAGGCGTTAAAACCAATCCAGCAGAACTGCGGATTGGTTTGAGTGTTGAAAAGTTCGCATCAATAACCATCAATAAGACAGACAGAAACGCCACCGCGATAAACCGCGTGCTCAGCGAAGTGCCCTTTGAAAAGATCGGTTTGATGTTAAATTCCTTTAGCTATTTATCCGGCGTTAAAATTAACTCTAACCAATAGGACTGACTTTGCCTTTATTCTACCGACAACAAATCCATAGAATGCTGCTCCATCATGGCTAAGGCGCGACCACCACCTACCGCCACACAGGTTTTCGGATCTTCAGCAACAATAACCGGAAGTCCAGTCTCTTGTGCTAACAACTCATCCATGCCGCGCAGTAACGAACCACCGCCGGTTAATACCAGTCCACGCTCAGCAATGTCAGAAGCCAACTCAGGCGGTGACTGCTCTAACGCACTTTTTACCGCCTGCACAATTTGACTCAGTGACTCTTGTAGCGCTTCAAGCACTTCATTAGAGTTCAGTGTAAAACTGCGCGGCACTCCTTCCGCCAAGTTACGTCCACGCACATCAAACTCTAGCAACTCACCTGAAGGAAAAGCTGTACCAATTCTTTGCTTGATTTCTTC
>SMES01000103.1_pt1 | contig 12346 bp, 13 predicted proteins | sample 2456241 | NCBI WGS metagenome assembly SMES01 (sample SAMN10132598, study PRJNA489261) | soil metagenome | isolation source: day1 antibiotic-silty clay loam soil | place: USA | reverse complement strand
ATGAATTTATCGAATTTAAGACCGGCAGTAGGGTCAACTAAAACCCGTAAGAGAATCGGTCGTGGACAAGGTTCCGGATACGGAGGTACTTCTACAAGAGGTCACAAAGGTGCACAATCAAGATCGGGATACTCACGTAAAATTGGTTTCGAGGGTGGGCAAATGCCTATTCAACGTCGTTTACCAAAGTTTGGATTCACACCTTTGAAAAGAAAAGAATATAAAGTAATTAACTTAGATAAGCTTCAAGAGCTAGCGGACAACAATATAACAGTTGTTGATTCTGAAGTACTTATAAAAGCAGGTCTAATGTCTCCAAAGCATATTGTTAAAATACTTGGTAATGGAACTTTGACAGCTAAGATAGAAGTTAAAGCTCATGCTTTTTCTAAAACAGCAGAAGAGGCGATTAAAACAGCAGGTGGAACAGTTATAAAAATCTAATAAAATGGGATTTGTTAAAACAGTTGAGAATATTTGGAAAATTGAAGATCTGCGAAAAAGACTTTTAACAACACTCTTTTTTATTGCTATCTATCGATTTGGTTCTTTTGTGGTATTACCGGGTGTTGATCCAGTACAACTTAATGCATTACAATCAAATGCAAGCTCAGGACTTCTGGGTTTGCTTGATATGTTTTCGGGTGGTGCTTTTTCTAATGCTTCGATTTTCGCATTGGGTATTATGCCTTATATTTCTGCATCTATTGTGATTCAGTTATTGGGTGTTGCTCTTCCATATTTTCAGAAGCTTCAACGAGAAGGTGAAAGTGGAAGAACCAAAATGAACCAATACACTCGTTACTTAACAGTAATTATTTTATTGGTGCAGGGACCAGCTTACATTTATGGTGCTCTTGGAAATGCAGTGCCTGGAGGTTTCTGGGATTGGGTTTTACCAACTACCATTATTTTGGCGTCAGGAAGTATGTTTGTATTATGGTTGGGCGAGCGTATTACTGATAAAGGTATAGGTAATGGTATTTCATTCATTATTTTAATTGGTATAATAGCACGATTACCTCTTGCCTTAATTGGTGAGTTTGTGTCTAGATTAAAAGACTCAGGTGGTGGCTTAATTGTATTCATGTTAGAAATTGTATTTTTATTATTTATTATTGCTGCTGCAATTATGTTGGTTCAAGGTGCTAGAAAAGTACCTGTACAATACGCAAAAAGAGTAGTAGGTAATAGACAGTATGGTGGTGTACGTCAGTATATCCCTCTTAAAGTGAATGCAGCTAACGTTATGCCAATTATTTTTGCTCAAGCAATTATGTTTATACCCATTACTCTTGCTAATTTTACAGCAAAAGAAGGTGGTGGCTTTTTGTCTTCATTGATGGACCATACTAGTTTTTGGTACAATTTCATTTTTGCAATGATGATTATTGCGTTTACGTATTTTTATACAGCAATAACTATCAATCCAACTCAAATGGCAGAAGATCTTAAGCGTAATAATGGTTTTATTCCTGGTATTAAACCCGGGAAAAGAACTGCAGAATATATCGACACAATAATGTCGCGTATCACTTTACCAGGTTCAGTATTTCTTGCTACTGTTGCTATCTTACCTGCTTTCGCCAGTATGTTTGGTGTTAGTGGTCAATTTGCACAGTTCTTTGGTGGTACTTCTCTATTAATTCTTGTTGGTGTTGTATTAGACACTTTACAGCAAATAGAAAGTCACTTGCTAATGCGTCATTATGACGGGCTATTGAAATCAGGTAAAATTAAAGGGAGAACAGGATCTATTGCAGCATATTAATAGACAATTTAAAAACGATGAGAAAGTAATATGATTTATCTTAAAACAGACGAGGAAATTGAGTTAATGCGTGAGAGTAACCGCTTGGTAGGTATGACACATGGAGAGTTGTCCAAACATATTTATCCAGGAATTACAACATTGCAACTTGACAAGATAGCTGATGAGTTTATAAGAGATCATGGTGCAGTTCCTTCTTTTTTAGGCTATGGTGGTTTTCCAAACTCTATTTGCACCTCTGTTAATGAACACGTAGTTCATGGTATTCCAAATAATATACCTTTAAAAGAAGGCGATATTATTTCAATAGACATTGGTACATTAAAAAATGAGTATAATGGCGACTCTGCATATACATATTTCGTTGGCGAAGTATCTAACGAAATTAAAGATTTGCTAAGAGTAACTCGAGAGTCACTTTATATTGGTATAGAGCAAGCTAAAGAAGGTAATAGAATAGGAGATATCGGTAATGCTATACAAACTTACTGCGAACAACGTGGTTATTCAGTAGTAAGAGAGTTAGTAGGACATGGTATAGGGCGCAAAATGCACGAGTCTCCAGAAGTACCTAATTATGGTAGACGTGGAACAGGTCCATTAATTAAAAATGGAATGTGTATTGCAATCGAACCAATGATAAACATGGGTAGTAAAAATGTTGTCTTTGAAAGCGACGGTTGGACAGTGCGAACAAAGGACCGTAAACCTTCGGCACACTTTGAACACACCATAGCTGTTCGAAATGGAAAGGCAGATATTTTGTCAACTTTTGAATTTATAAAAGATAATCTTTAAACATCGTAAATATAATGGCTAAACAAGCAGCAATAGAACAAGACGGAGTAATTTTAGAAGCGTTATCAAACGCTATGTTCCGAGTAGAATTAGAAAATGGACATGAAATAACAGCTCATATTTCAGGAAAAATGCGAATGCATTATATTCGCATCCTACCTGGAGATAGAGTTAGAGTAGAAATGTCACCTTATGATCTCTCTAAAGGGAGAATATCATTTAGATACAAATAAATAAACAGATATGAAAGTAAGAGCATCCTTAAAGAAACGTACAGCTGACTGCCAAATTGTAAAAAGGAAAGGTCGTTTGTACATTATAAACAAGAAAAATCCTAGGTTTAAACAACGTCAAGGATAATATTATTATTTTTGTAAAAACAAACAGATAAATATATGGCTATAAGAATTGTAGGTGTCGATTTACCACAAAATAAAAGAGGCGAAATAGCTTTGACTTATATTTTTGGAATTGGCCGCAGCAGATCTAACAAGATTTTAGAAAAAGCAGAAGTTGATAGAAATATCAAAGTAAAAGACTGGACAGACGATCAAGCAGCTCGTATTCGTGAGATTATATCAGAGGAATATAAAGTAGAAGGAGATTTGCGTTCAGAAGTACAACTAGATGTAAAACGATTGATGGACATTGGTTGCTACCGAGGTATCAGACATCGTATTGGTTTACCTGTTCGTGGACAAAGCACTAAGAACAATGCACGCACACGTAAAGGAAGAAAGAAAACGGTTGCAAATAAGAAAAAAGCTACTAAATAAAAAAGTGATTAAGTAATATGGCAAAGAAAACTGTCGCAGCAAGAAAAAGGAAAGTGAAAGTTAGTCCGATAGGACAAGCTCACATACACTCTTCATTTAACAATATAATTGTATCGTTGACTAACGAAGATGGTCAGGTAATCAGTTGGTCATCTGCAGGTAAAATGGGCTTTAGAAGTTCAAAGAAAAACACACCTTATGCAGCCCAAATGGTTTCATCTGATTGTGCTAAAACTGCTTTTGATTTGGGTCTTCGTAAAGTTAAAGTTTATGTTAAGGGTCCAGGAAATGGTCGTGAATCGGCAATAAGAACTATTCACGCAGCAGGTATTGAAGTTATGGAGATTGTAGATGTTACACCGTTACCACATAATGGATGTCGTCCTCCAAAGAAAAGAAGAGTTTAATCAATAATTTAAGTTTCATATAATATTGAAACTTAAACTGTGATTTTAGATTACTTAATCACTTCTCAGTAATCGCGGCTACACAGTTTAGGATTCAGAAAAAGAATAATTAGTAAATAATGGCAAGATATATTGGTCCAAAATCAAAAATCGCCCGCAGATTTGGCGAAGCTATTTTCGGTCCTGACAAAGTTCTATCAAGAAAGAACTATCCTCCAGGACAACATGGTAATTCACGCAGAAGAAAATCTTCAGAATATGGTGTGCAATTGCGCGAAAAACAACGTGCAAAGTTTACATATGGCGTTTTAGAAAAGCAATTTAGAATTACATTTGATAAAGCCGCCCGTAGTAGAGGGATTACAGGTGAAGTGTTATTGCAACTATTAGAGTCAAGATTAGATAATGTTGTATTTAGATTAGGTATTGCTCCAACTCGTTCGGCTGCTCGTCAGCTTGTAACACACCGTCATATCACAGTTGATGGTAAATTATTGGATATACCTTCTTACAGTGTTAAAGCTGGTCAAATAGTTGGAGTAAGAGAGAAGTCAAAGTCGCTAGAAGTTGTAAGCAATGCTCTTGAAGGCTTCAATCATAGTAAATATCCTTGGCTTGAATGGGAGTCAACATCTCTAAGTGGTAAATTATTACATTGGCCAGAGAGATCAGATATCCCTGAAAATATTAAAGAACAATTAATAGTAGAATTATATTCTAAATAAAGATTTAATGGCAATTTTAGCATTTCAAAAACCCGATAAAGTTATAATGTTGCAGGATGATGCATTCTACGGAAAATTTGAGTTTCGTCCGTTGGAACCTGGCTATGGTGTTACTATAGGCAATGCATTGCGTCGCATTTTGCTTTCTTCGTTAGAAGGATTTGCAATTACTTCCCTCAAAATTGAAGGAGTTGATCATGAATTCGCAACTCTTCCAGGAGTGATCGAAGATGTGACTAATATTATTCTCAACTTGAAGCAAGTACGTTTTAAGCAAATTGTAGATGAGATTGACAACGAAAAAGTAAGTATTAAATTCACTGGATCTGAGGAATTTAAAGCTGGAGATATAGGACGTTTAATGACCGGATTTGAAGTGCTGAATCCTGATTTGGTAATATGCCATTTAGAGAAAAAAGCTGAAATCCGCATGGAGCTAACTATTAACAAAGGTAGGGGCTATGTTTCGGCAGACGAAAACAGAGAAACACTACTTGAGGAAGATGTTCAGCTTATCACTATTGATTCAATTTTTACACCTATTAGGAATGTAAGATATGATGTAGAGAACTATCGAATTGAACAAAAAACGGATTATGAAAAACTTAATCTCGAAATTGTTACAGATGGTTCAATTCATCCTAAAGATGCATTGAAAGAGGCTGCGAAAATATTGATTCATCACTTCATGCTTTTTTCTGATGATAAAATTATGCTTGAAACTATTGATGCAGACAACCTAGAAGAGTTCGACGAAGAGCTGCTTCATATGCGTCAATTACTTAAGCGAAAATTATCTGATCTCAACCTTTCAGTAAGAGCTCTTAATTGTTTGAAAGCTGCTAACGTAGAAACGTTAGGCGAGCTTGTAGAACATAATAAGAACGATCTACTTAAGTTTAGAAACTTTGGTAAAAAATCTCTTGCCGAACTTGAAGAACTGCTTGAAGGATTGAATCTAACCTTCGCTATGGATATTTCCAAATATAAATTAGATAAAGATTAAATAAGAAATGAGACATAATAAAAAGATAAATCACTTAGGGCGTACATCATCTCATCGAAAAGCTATGCTTTCTAATATGGCAGTGTCATTGATTATGCATAAACGCATTTTCACTACTGTACCTAAAGCCAAAGCATTAAAGAAGGTAGTTGAGCCAATTATTACTAGGTCCAAAGAAGATACAACTCATTCAAGAAGAATAGTTTTTAAGACCTTACAAGACAAAGAGTCTTTAACAGAATTGTTTCAAAATGTTTCTCAAAAAATTGGTGATCGTCCAGGAGGTTATACTCGTATAATTAAAACAGGACATCGCTTAGGAGACAATGCACCTATGTGTTTCATAGAATTAGTTGACTACAATGAGAATATGCTTAAAGATAGTACTACTGTTACGAAGACAAGAAGACGTCGTTCGCGCAGGAAAGCTACCGATACAGCTACAGTTGCATCAGCTGCAACACAAGTAGAAACCACTTCTGAAGCTTCTGAAGATGTAAAAGATACAACTGATAAGCCTATAACAGATAAAGAATAAAGATATACTATCTTTATTATAGCCCTATAAAAAAACGTTGCAAAATTTTGCAACGTTTTTTTTATTTCTAGGAGTTAATTTATAATTTCCACTTACTATTCTTCCCACACCAAGTAGGCCGACACTAACCAATGGTTTAGTTTTTCGCCATCTATTTCTTTAGATTCTGGAATACTTATAGTAAGCATATGCTTGCCTGCTTCAATATTATTTAATGATATCACAACTGGTGGTACATTGCTCCCAGGACACCAATTAGAGCGCGATAGATCAGAAGAAGCTATGGGTTCTTCTATTTCTTTTTCAGCTCTACCCCCTCTACCTATGTAAGCTACGGTTCTTTCTCTCAACCATACGCCTGTAGATGGATTGAATCTTCTAAATGATGCACAATCTGTACGCCAAGGCGTAAAACTATAAACATCTTCACCATCGATGCTTAAAACATTCTCTTGTGGGCGAAACTCATCACCACCTGAATGACCTCCATGTCCGGTAGTGATATATTTTAATTGCACATTTTTAGCTCCAACAGGAATTGTAAATGGTATATCTACATTTTTGCGTGCAAAAATATCAGGATGTTTCTGACCAATATAGTAAACTGTGTTGATAAGTGGCTCTACATGTTTAGCAGTTTTAATATCACATGGTAGCTTGCTTTCGTTGTATGTTATTTCTAAATCAATTACGTATCCATCTTTTGTCCAAGTGTCGATAAAGATTCCTACATATACTTCGCTTTCAAATAAGGGCAATAAGTCTGAAATATCTTCTTGCCAAACCACATTTTTTGCCCATCCATCAATATATACTGGTTTGCGCTTTGCTGATAGTTCATTGTCATCATCACTAAAATGCCCAACTCCAAAAGGTGTCATAAAGCGCATTAATTCTACTGTTGGTTTGTAATTGGGTCCTTGAACAATTCCTGTTAGATTCTCATATAATGATGAATCTACAGTAGGATATGTTTTTTTGCCATCTGCTATATCCAACATATTTATATCCGAATCTATTGGGATAATGAAACACGAACCACTTTTGTCCCATGGGTCACCGTTCGACACCAATGTTATTTTAGCCGTCAACTCTGTGTTTCGAGTAAAATGTGGAAGTTGCACTTTTTTCAAAGCAATTCTTCCATTACCAATAATGACAATGCTGTCTTTATTATTCAGTCCATCGGGATGTGTAGATGGGTCGAAATTTATTAATGTTTTTGTGAAAATATTTTCCACGTTTTGTTGTCTCTGTTGTGCACTTAAAATAAAAGCTGTGCATAAAGCAATGAATAGCACGATTGTTTTTTTATTTTTCATTTTTCTAATGATGTAAATATATTTGTAATTTAATGATACAATATAAGAAATAGGATGACTTTTATAGTCTTATAAACTAATCGAATTAGTTGTATGTTACAAAAGTAAAGAAAATAGTTTATATTTGTGTAAGTATTGTTTGTAAGAAATCAATTGCTCTTAAGTCATTAGATGTGAAATGAGAATTGTTTAGCTTTAAATATTCATCAATTCATAGAAAAGCTTCAAAGACGAAAGCAACATAGTACTTGTTTTTTATTAATAAGATTAAGTAACCAATTCAATTAAAAGAACCATGCGCATAAAAGAAATCCTTCAAGTAATAGAAACTTTAGCTCCGCTACCATTACAAGAAGTATACGATAATAGTGGAGTGCAAGTAGGTGATGTGAACAGAGAAGCCACTGGAGCATTGTTTTGTATTGATGTTACCGAAGATGTAATAGATGAAGCTATTTCATTGAAATGCAACCTTATTATTGCCCATCACCCTATTGCTTTTAAATCATTTAAATCTTTAACTGGCAAAAACTATACAGAACGTTGTATGATTAAGGCTATTAAAAATGATATAACCCTATATGCTGCACACACCAATCTTGACAATGCAAACGGTGGTGTCAATTTTAAGTTGGCAAGTATGATGGGTCTCGAAAATATTAGAATCTTAACCCCTAAAACCAACTCGTTGATTAAATTTATCACCACAGTTCCTCATTCTCATGCCGAGATAGTTCGCAATGCTATCTTCAATGCCGGAGCAGGCAATATTGGTGATTATGATAGTTGTAGTTATAGCTTAGAGGGTGAGGGTACATTTAGAGCTAAAGAAGGTGCTAACCCTCATGTTGGAGAGATAGGTGAGTTGCACTTCGAGCCCGAAGTGCGTATTGAAACTATTGTTCCAGCAATGAAGAAAAACGAAGTAGTTAGTGCTCTTATAGCTGTGCATCCGTACGAAGAGCCTGTGTTCGATTTATATCCAATTGCAAACGATTGGGTGCAACACGGAAGTGGCGTTACAGGAGTGTTGCCAGAACCTATGTCTGAGCAGGATTTCCTTTATATGCTTAAAGATGTTTTTAAGCTACACCATGTTAGCTATTCTCGCCTTAGGGGCAAAGAAATTAGAGAAGTTGCTTTATGTGGTGGTAGTGGAGCTTTTATGATTGGTCAAGCCATAGATTATGGGGCCGATGTGTTTATAACAGGCGAAGCTAAGTATAATGACTATTACGATGTAGAAGATAAGCTATTGCTTGCAGTAATAGGACATTACGAGTCTGAAATATGCACAAAAGAGATTTTTTATGATGCTATATCAAAAAAATATCCTAACTTTGTAATGCATTTATCGGCATTCGATTCTAACCCGGTAAACTATTTGTAAATATAGGCGGTTGACACATAGATCCCGCTTCTTACAAATGATGTAGTAAGCAATAAAAGACGGACATACAACTCCCATTTATTGATTACTGCATTTTTTTGTCTTTAATAAATTAAATATAAATATATTATGGCTGCTAAAAAAAGTACTAAGAAAGAAAAGGAAGTTTCAGTAGAAGAAAGACTACGCACCTTGTATAAACTGCAAATGTATCTTTCGGATATTGACAGAATCAAGACACTACGTGGCGAATTGCCATTGGAAGTTGCCGACCTAGATGACGAAATTGCTGGCTTAGGAACGCGCATAAGTAAGTTTGATTTAGACTCTAAAGAAATAGGTTCTAATATTACAGAGCAAAAAATAAAAATTGAAACCAGCAAAGCTAAAATCGAAAGATATAATACGCAGTTGGAAAATGTGCGCAACAATAAAGAGTTTGATCACTTAACCAAAGAGGTAGAGTATGAAACGCTTGAGATTGAATTGGCTGAAAAACGCATGCGTGAATTTGGTGAAAAACAAAAAGAACTTGGAAAACTTATTGATGAAGCCAATAATGAATTGAAAGAAAAGAAGCTTGACTTAGATCACAAACAGAAAGAGCTTGACGATATTGTTTCTGAAACAAAAGCTAAAGAAGAAAAAATAAGAGATAAGGCTAAGAAAGTAGAAGCATCTATCGAGCCTCGTTTGGTTACTGCATTCAGACGTATTCGCAAGAATGCACGCAATGGTTTAGGAATTGTTCCTATTCAGCGTGGTGCTTGTGGTGGTTGTTTCAATAAAATACCACCACAAAGACAAATGGATATCAAAATGGGTAAAAAAATTATTGTGTGTGAATATTGTGGAAGAATTATGGTTGACCCTGAAATTGCAGGAATAAAAGAGTAATCTAGTCACCCTTTCTTTCATACATTGATAAACTTATAAAAATAAGAGGCTCCAACTAAATTACTGTTGGTAGCCTCTTTTTTCATTACAGAAGAATACTACTTTTTTCATTACTGTTTTTTTGAAACACGTTCTAGAACCTATATCGTAGGAGCAGCAACTCTTCTCGTCTTTTTAAAACATTTCTACGGCGGACAAAATTGAAAGAACAGATAAAAACTGCTTCGTCCATGGACAAAGAGTTAGTTATTGCATGAAAATTGGATTGTTCGTTAAAGATTTGCTGATTATGGCATAAAAGCTTTTTTGTTCATGAACAATGTGTTAGTTATCACATAAAAATTATTTTGTTCGCGGAAGATTAGTTCCCCATCTCATAAAAAGCCTCTCTCCGTGGAAGAAATGTTTGTTCATTTCATATATTTACTTTTGTCTGCAGGGATTTCTACAAAAATGACTTTTCAAACATTTCATCCATGAACAAAGCGATTTTCAACAGATGAAACTTCAATTGTCCATGGACAAAGTCTTTTTTATCTGTTGAAACATTTCTTCGACTGAGCGAATGCTAGGAAACCCTATTTATGAAAAGATTATTGGTGAGGGCGCCAGTTTCTACCGATAAAGAAGGAGTAAACTCTGTAGGACGCCAAGAAAGAGTCATTTCCATTACCTATTACAGAAGCAACTTGTCTTTGCATAACTTTCCGATTAAGTTTTAGCAAGTTTTGTGAGATGCTATAAAAAGCTTAATAAGACTATAGACAAAATAATACACTGTTTCTAAAACTGATTGTGCACTAATCCTTTATATTAACTCACTCCTTGTTCCTGCATCAACAAGTTAAGCGCTTCGTCAAACGAACCAGCAGCTATAATCTTTTGCGAGTTGACAAAGAATATTTCATCAGCATTCTCAATAGTATTGAGGCGATGGGCAATAATAACTTTGGTTGTAGATTTAGGCAGATTGGTAAGAATCTGTTCTAACTTTTGTTCAGTTACGGTGTCAATATTTGCAGTTGCTTCATCAAGAATCAGAATTTCGGGTTTACGTAGTATAGCCCTCATAAAAGCGATAATCTGTTTCTGTCCCAAACTAATGCTATCTCCGCTCATCTCTATGGATGTTTCCAATCCTTTATCAAACGATTTAAGTAGGCTAAAAAGTTGGGCATCTTCTAATGCTTTTTCAAGCTGTTCGTTTGTTAGTGCACCGCAGTCACTGTTTCCATATAGTATATTGTCGCGTACTGTGCCAGTAAAAAGTATGGGGTCTTGCAATATAAACCCAATTTTAGAAGCTCTTTCGCAGGGTGTATACGATCTAATATCTTTTCCGTCTAACAATATTGTGCCACTTGTAACATCGTACAGACGACTAATTAATGAGGCGGTTGTTGTTTTTCCACCACCAGTAGGCCCTACAAAAGCATACGTTTTTCCTCTTTGCAGTTCAAAAGATATATTCTTCAACACTTCTTCTCCTTCAGGGTAGGCAAAAGATACATCCTGAAAATCTATAAACGAAGAACTAACAGGGCTTTCTTTGCTTTCAATAATTGGAAGATTACTCTTAAGTGAAAGTAGCTGTGATATTCTTTCCCATGCAGCAAGCGTTAGTTGAAAATTGGCCCAAAGCCTAGCTAATTGTCGAAGCGGATTGTAGAAGTTAGAAACATAGGCAATAAAGCTAATGAGCAAGCCAATTGAAAAACGCCCTTGAGCAATAAGCCATATACCCAACGATAGTACAATGAGTTCGCCCACATTTGATGCGAAAGTATAGATAGGACTTAGTAGGCTATTGGCAATGCCTGCATGAATAGACTTCTTGTAATTCTCTTTGTTAGCATCGTCAAGACGTTTACGAAAATAATCGCGCCTATCAAACGCTACTATCACTTTAAAATTGGCTAGTCCTTCTTGTATCTCTGCCGATAAATTGCCAATACTTTTAAGCGTGGCTTTGTTTTTACTTCTAATCCACGGAGAAATACTTATTGTAATAATCAATAGCAGAAGGGTGGGGGAAAGCGTAGCCAAACCAAGTTTCAGGTTTATTGACAAAAGAAATACCCCAGCACCAATCATCATAATAAGATTTCTTATAAACTGCATTAGAGAATGTGAGAAAAACTCATTCAAATTGTCAGTATCATTATTAATGCGCGATATAAGATCACCAGCTTTGTTTTGATTGAAAAAATCGAGAGGAAGCTCTTGCAGCTTCTCAAAAACATCGTTGCGAAGGCGGAAGAGCAATCGTTGACCTATTCCTCCCATCATTCTTATCTGTATATAATTGAGTATGTATGCAACAATATATATTACCAACAGTATACCAGCAAAGATAAGTACACCCTCATAGTTTTTTGTCTGTACATGCGTGTCTATGGTGTATCCTAACAAATAGGGGCCCAAAAGACTAAGCCCTACATTTAATGCAATTGCAAAAAATGCAATACTCAGGTTGCGTCGTTCAGTACCAATAATATTCATCAGTTTGCGTAGTGATGCTAAAAAACCACGTTTCCCTTTTGTTTCTTTTGTATGTTTATTCAGATTATAATTCATACTGCTCGGTGCTTTGTTGTGATTTGTATATCTGAATATATTCAGGAGAGCTTTTCATTAGTTGGTTATGTTGACCCGAAGCTAATATCTCTCCATTCATCAATAATAAAATTTGATCAAAATCCTTTACAGGCTCTAC